>Ga0315274_10003430_pt1 | contig 23574 bp, 19 predicted proteins | sample YL17G02_20_MG_FD_203700 | JGI IMG/M metagenome (GOLD analysis project Ga0315274, IMG submission 203700) | Sediment microbial communities from Yellowstone Lake, YNP, Wyoming, USA - YL17G02_20 | ecosystem: Environmental > Aquatic > Freshwater > Lake > Sediment | place: USA: Wyoming | collected...
TGAACGATGTGAACCCGCGTTTTTAGCTGCGAAAAGGGCGTTTGCCGGCCTGCCAAGGGTCAAAAAAGACCGGTTTCGCATCACCGGTGCGGAAGTTGGCTCAGCGGCGGTCGTATTGGGCAGCGAAGTCCAATAGAATCATGCTCAACGCCGACGTGGGTGTTCCGTAGATAGCTGTTGAAGCCTGGGATGTGTAAGCGACCGACATTTCGCCTGACCTTGCTAACTCTTGCCCTGAGCCTCGAAGGGGCGGCATTCGGTGCGGTCTTGGCAGCCGCAGTCACGATTGCCCGTGGCGCTGAGCCGCCCGACGGGGCCGATCCCGTCTCGCAGGCCGAGCGGCGGCGGGTGGAGATGATCCAGCGCGTGGGGCCGAGCGTGGTCTGTCTGTTCGACCGCAACCAGCGCGGCGGGGGGTCGGGGGTGCTCATCGACCCGGAGGGTTACGGCCTCACCAATTACCACGTGGTCGCGGCGATCGTAGAGGCGAAAGGCGGGCTGGCGGGACTGAGTGACGGGAAGCTCCATGACATCGAAGTGCTGGGCACCGATCCCACGGGGGACGTGGCCATGTTCCGGCTGACCGACGCGGGTCCGTTTCCGTACGCGAGCCTCGGCGACTCCGACGCGGTACGCCTCGGCGACACGGCCGTGGTCATGGGCAACCCCTTCACGCTCAGTGAGGATTACACGCCGTCGGTCACGCTCGGCCTGGTGACGGGCGTGCACCGCTATCAAAAGGGGGTCAAGGGGAATCTCACCTATACGGACTGCATCCAGGTGGACGCGTCGGTGAATCCGGGCAACTCGGGCGGGCCGCTGTTCAACGCCGCGGGCGAGGTGATCGGCATCACCGGACGCATCTCGGTGAATACCCGCGGGCGCTACAACGTGGGACTGGGGTACGCCATTTCGTCAAACCAGATCAAGCGGTTCATTCCCGCAATGCGCGCGGGGCTGCTGGCGCGTCACGGGACGTTGCAGGCCACGGTGGACGCCGACAACGAGGGGCGGATTGTATTCAACCGCGTCGCGGCGGATTCTAACGCGGAGAAGGCGGGCATTCACCGCGGTGACAGGCTTCTGGCATTCGACGGCGTGCCCATCACGTCGGGGAACCACTACGCCAGCTTGCTGGGCACGTATCCGGCCGATTGGCCCGTTCCTATCGAAATCGATCAGGAAGGTCAGCGGCGAACCTCGATCGTTCGGCTTGACGCGGTCAACCCGAAGTTGAAAACGCCATTCGCCCCGGACCGCGATATCAACATCCGCGCGGTTGAGCGAGTGTTGCGGGCGTTTGCGAAGGCGACGCTGGGTTCGGCCGATGCGCGACGACCGATGGGATGGAAGTGGACCGTGGTCCGTGAGTTTGCACAGGGCGCCGCGGGGGCCGCGAAGGCGTCCGAGTGCTATGAAGTGTCACAAACCGGCGACGGTCCGGTGCGAATGCAAAGACGATATGAGGACGGATCGCCCGGGCCGATGATCACGTATGACGATCACACGGCGACGCAGCGCGTGGATGCCACGAGCGAGGCGTTCGACATGGCCCCGGACGTGGGGATGGTGCTCTCGTCGCTTTACGTGTTGCAACGGTGGATGCTGGAGCCGGTGGAGACGATCGATCTGACCAAAGTGACGCACGGCGGGGCGGACCGGTCGGTTGGTGAGGGTTCCCGCGATGGCGGAATCCTGAACGTATTGGAGTGGCCGGTGGGGCAGAACGCGGTGGCGAAGTTCGGGCTTGATACCGAGAGCGGGCGTTTGCTCCAGTTGCGCGTGCGGGACGTGCCGTCCGGTGCCGAGGCGACGGTGGATTTTCTGGACTACCGAAGCGTGGGCGGGATTACCTGGCCGCATCGGATGGAGGTGCGCGGGGCGGGACTTGAATACCGCGACGTGCTGTCCAATTGGGAGCTGACGCCGTGAGGTGGGCGACGATTGCTCGTTACCCGCTCATCGCCAGTCTCATTGCGCCGGTCGCAGCGTTGGGTGGAGGGTTCGATCGAGCCATCGACGCCGTCGTGCCGCGGGTGGTGAAGCTGTACGGGCTGAGCGTCGGGTCGCAGGCCGGTTATGGTACGGGGGTGTTGGTGTCGTCGGACGGGCTGGTGCTGACCGTGCTGTCGCTGCTGATCGACGCCCGGCGGGTTCGGGCGGTGACATCGGATGGCACGGTTTATGAGGCCGAGGTCGTGCGTCGTGATCCGTCCAGACAGTTGGCTTTGCTGCGGCTCAAACCGCCCGACCACGGAGGCGAGGCCGCGGGTTCACGGGATGCCGTCGGCCCGTTTCCGTATTTCGACTTGAAGTGCGGAGCGGACGCGACCCGTGAGGAGTCCCTGCGCCCGGGTGACTGGGTGATCGCGGCGGGCAATCCCTTCAAAGTCGCCGAAGGAGCGGAGCCGGTATCCATCGCCCACGGGGTCTTTTCGGCGAGGACGGAACTCGACGCCCGGCGACAGGTCAAGGAGTTCCCCTATCGCGGCGATGTTCTGGTGATCGACGCGGTGACGAGCAATCCCGGCGCGCCCGGAAGCGCCGTGGTGGACTTGGAGGGGCGGTTTGTGGGCATGATCGGGCGGGAGGTGGTCTCCAACCTGACCCATACGCATTTCAATTACGCGGTGCCGCGCGACGTCCTGTGCGAGTTTTTCAACGAAGCGACCGGCGCGATGCCGCGCGCGGCGAGCGCCGCGATCGCGAGTCCAAGCGAGGCCGCGGTCGATCCGGGAATCCGTTTGACGCGGACCGGGTACCGCAACATTCCTCCACTGGTGGATCGCGTGCGGCGAGGCTCCCCGGCGGAACTCGCGGGCGTGCGGAAGGATGATCTGATTCTTTCCCTCAACGGCAAGAGCGTCGCCAACGCGGAAGAATATGATGAACAACTGCGTTCCATTCCGCGCGATCGACCCCTGGATCTTGTGGTTCGCCGGGGGCGGAGTATCGTCGCGATCCACATCGAGCCGGAGAAGCGGTAATGGAAAGACGAACCAACGTTGGGATCATCCTCGTGGCGCCGTTCGCACTGTTCGCTGTCGGCGTCTCGCTCGGACAGCCCCGTGAGCTCGACGAGTACGCGGTTCTTCGAGCGTCGCAGGAACGCTTCCGCGCCGTCGCGGCGAAGCTGAGGCCGTCGTTGGTGCGGATCGAGACCGTGGGCGGCGCGCAACCCGCGGCGCCGGCGCCGCGGGAGGAGCGGAAGCCGCCCGACCCGGATGATGAGGGACCGCCTCCTCCGCCGCGATTGCAGAATCCTTTCCGCGACGATCCCGGTTCGGGGTTTGTCGTCGCCGACGGCCCGACCACCGGGTTGGTGTACTCCGCCGACGGGTACATCGTCACCAGCAGCTTCAACTTCGTGCGCGAGCCGGAGCTGATCTCGGTGACCTTGGCGGACGGGCGACGCGTGGCGGCGGACCTGGTGGCGCGCGACCAGGTTCGCAAGATCGCGTTGCTGAAGATCGACGCCTCGGGTCTCACGATCCCCGAGTGGCGAGCGGCTGACGCCGTGCAGGTGGGACAGTCGGCGATTGCCTTGGGGCTGGGCTTCGGCGGCAGTGACCCCTCCATCACGGTGGGGATCGTGAGCGCCTTGAACCGCATGCGCGGCAATGCGATCCAAACCGACGCGAAGCTCAACCCGGCCAACTACGGCGGACCGGTGTGCGATATCGAGGGCCGCGTGATCGGCATTTGCGTCCCCATGGCCCAGCGCGCGGGCGAATTGGCGGGCGTCGAACTGTACGACGCGGGCGTGGGATTCGCCGTCCCCAAACATCGCCTCGATGCGATTGTGAAGACGCTGAGGACCGGCACGTCGGTGTACCGGGGCTGGTTAGGCTTCGTCATCGACCCTCGGTCGCCGGACGCGGTGGTAATCCGAAACATCGCCGAGCCGTCGCCCGCGCAGGCGGCCGGGCTTCGACCGGGCGACAAGATCACCGGCGCCGACGGACAACCGATCCGCCACTTCGGGCAGCTCGTGCAGGCGATCTACATGATCCCCGCCGGCGAACAAGTTGTGTTGCAGATCGAGCGCGACGGAGTGGAGTTCAGCGCCCCGGCGACCTTAGCGCGCAGCAGCGAGCTCGGCCCGCTGCCTGCGCTGTCCGAGCCGTTCGATCCGGCCGCTCCGCCTCCTCCTCCGCCCGACGAGCAGGAAGAACCGTAGCCACGAGACCATCGACAGGGCCGACCCGCTGCAAGCAATCGAACTCGCGGACCCGCGGGGCGGATGATCCGGTCGCTTCCGCTCCCGGCTCTGATTGATTCGTCGGTCGTTCCATTCGACAATCGACATTCGACAATCGACAATTTGGGACGATCCAGGCGGTTGGGAGGAAACGTATGTCCCTGAACGAACAGCTCGAACAGATGCGCCAGGCTTCGTGGGGTCGCTGGCCCGCGGAGAAACTGGCCGTGGTCATCCGCGCCCAAGATGAACTCGCCCGCTCCGGCCTCGTGGACCGCATCCTCGGCATCGGCGATCCTGCCCCCGACTTTGCCCTACCCAGCTCGTTGGGCGGAACGGTTCGGCTCGCCGATCTCCTGCACAAAGGCCCGTTGGTCGTCGCCTTCTACCGAGGCCATTGGTGAAGGTACTGCAATGCCGAGTTGTCGGCACTCCAGCAGTTGCTGGCGGACATCCGAAGCCTTGGGGCCGACCTCGTCGCGATATCACCCGAACTTCCCGACAGTTCCCACGTCACGGCCGAGAAGAACAATCTTACGTTCCACGTCCTCAGCGACGTCGGCAACGAGGTTGCGAAAAAGTTTGGCCTGGTGTTCCAACTGCCGCTCGATCTGCGGGAAGTGTACAAGAGCTTGGGGATCGACCTTCCGGCCCACAACGGCGACCAAAGCTACGAACTGCCCCTTCCGGCCACCTACGTCATCGACCGCGGCGGAATCATCCAGGCCGTCTTCGCCGACGCCGACTACGTCAAACGCATGGAACCCACCGACATCCTCGCCGCTCTGCGTGGCGGCGGTCGATCAGAGCACCGGGCGCGAGCCCGGTGACAAAGCGTGTCCGCGGGCTTGCGCCCGCGGCTCTGACCGCGGTGTGCCACTGCTCTTGAGCAGTGCCCATTCCCGCTTATCGCGGACGGTCCACTGTTGTTCCAACAGTGGCACACGGGCCCACGCGCAACCAAAGCACCTTTAGATACTCCGACTCCGGGCAATTGAGCATCACCGGGTGATCGGGCCCCGCTCCGGTCTGCTCGAACATCTGCAACGGCCTCTTCAAGCCCCGCGCCGCACGATGCACGGTCTCTACGAATACGTCCCGCGACACCAGCCCGCTGCAACTGCACGTTACCAATACGCCGTCTGGGCGGACGACCTGCATGGCCAGCCCGTTCAGATCGTGATACTTCCGCAGCGAATCCTGAACGTCATCTCGCGTCGGGGCCAGTTTCGGCGGATCGAGAATGACCGTGTCGAACTGCCGCCCGTTGGCGATCATCTGCCGCAAATACGCGAACGCATCCGCGTGGACCAAGTTGATCCGCGTCCGGTTGAGGTTCATGTTCTCGCGGGCGACGGCGATGGCGGCCTCATCCAGATCGACCGAGGTTACCTCCTTCGCTCCGCCCAGCAGTTTCGCGCAAAGCCCGAACCCGCCGGTATAGCAGCACAAATCCAGCACCACTGCGTCGCGGCAGAAGGTCGCGATCCGCCGTCGGTTGTCGCGCTGGTCGCAGAAAAAGCCGGTCTTGTGCCCGCCTGCAACGTCCACCCGGTAACGCACCCCGTGCTCGCGTATGGTGAGCGACCCGACGTCCGGTTGGGCGCTCGGTTCCACGTGAAACTGTTCGATGCGTTCAATCGGCGGATCGGCCCGCACCAGCGAGCGCCAGGTTAAGTTCGTCCGATCCGGGCGATCCAAACTCGCCGGCGGCCCAAGCAGCTCCGCGAGCCGTTCGGCCAACATCGTCGTCCGCTGGAACATCCCCAACGAAAAAACCTCGAACACCAAACAGTCCGCGTAGCGCTCCACGATCAACCCGCTCAGCCCGTCCCCCTCGGCGTGTACGAGCCGGTAGGCGTCCGTCGTCTCCTCGACGTTCAGACGACGACGCAGCTCAACCGCTTCCGTCAGCCTCGACCGCCAGAAGGCGTCGTCGACGGCCCGGTCGCCGTGAACCAGCATCCGCAAGACGATCGTGGAGTTGGGGTTGTAGAGGCCTCGACCGAAGAACTGGCCGGATTTGTCGTAGATGTTCACCACATCGCCGGGCTTGGCCGTCGAGTCGGCGTCGCCGACCATGCGCGCGTAGATGAATGGATGTGAGCTTCCTGACCGAAGCCGCACCCACGGAGAAACGGCCTCCGGCGGCGGAACGGGCGCCCCGCGCCGTTGGTTCTTCGGGGAACGCCCTCCGCTGGCGCCTGCGATTCGCATCCACCCATACTCCCGCGACCCGATCGGCCCCGCAAGCGACACGACAATCAGAACAGTCCGCCGCAGGCGGATTAAGGAGCGGACCGGAAACGCTGCAATCCGAGCCGCGCCCGTGAGGAAGCGGATAGAAAACGCCGAAATCGAGCGGTTTTGGGGCTTGTGCCGGCAGGGCGGGCAATGGTACAATGAACCTTCGTTCTTTTCGATCGCCGCAATTGAGTACGGTTACACCTTTGGGAGGGGTTTGTGAGTCCGACAATTCGAGAGAGATCGCGTCACGCGGGTGAAGTAATCCGTGGCGTTTGTGTCGTTGTTTGCGCGTGCGTCAGCGCGACACTGACGCTGGCGGGCATTGTTAGCGCAGACCCGCCTCGGGGTGCCGTCGTGGCGTGGGGATCCAACGGCTTCGGTCAAACCAACGTCCCCGCGCCCAACAGCGATTTCGTCGCCGTCGCCGCGGGCGAGTCTCACAGTCTGGGTCTCAAGGCCGACGGGGCCATCGTGGCGTGGGGAGCCAACGTCGACGGGCAGACCAACATTCCCGCGCCGAACAGCGGCTTCGTCGCCATCGCCGGGGGCGGGACGCACAGTCTCGCCATCAGACGGGTGACGGGCGATGCCGATGGCGACGGCGACGTGGACTGGGCGGACTTCGCGCCGTTTGTGGACTATCTGCTCGGCCCGTCCGCCGATCCGCAACTGCCCGGGTGGCAGTTCTTCGACGTTGACACGGATGACGATGCGGACCTACGCGACTTGACCGCCTGGCAGAACGTATTCACCGGTGACTGACCCATCGCTGGCGCTCCGGGTTCGGATTGCCCGCTTCCTGACGGTCGCGGCTCGGATTGTCCGGTCGCTACCGCTCCCGGCTCTGACAGGCGCGGACCACCTTCGCGCGTTTATAGATGTCGCAAGTGCCACCCGCCGTCGACGTCGAAGACGGCCCCGGTGCTGAAGGGGAAGTGGCCGCGGGCGATGGCGGCCACGGCGAGGCCGATCTCCTCGGGTTTGCCCCAGCGGTTGATGGGCGTCATGCCTTTGGCCAGTTTCGCGTTGTAGTATTCGCGGACGGACTCGGGCGAGGTCATGTCCGTTTCGATAATGCCCGGACTGATTTCGTAGACGTTGATGCCGTACTCGGCCAGCCGCACGGCGAAGAGCTTGGTCACCATGCTCATTCCGGCCTTGCTGATGCAGTACTCGCCGTAGTTGCCCGCCGCGGTGTAGGAACGCAACGAGGAAATGTTCACAATCGCCGCGTGGTCGATCGACTTCGCCCGGATCAAGTCGATCATTTGCCGCGCCACCCTTGCGGTGAGGAAGTAGGGGGCGCGGAGGTTCGTGTTCAGCACCCGATCGAAGCTGGCCTCCTCGGTTTCGAGGATGTCCTTTCGCACCTTCGGGGCGATCCCCGCACTGTTGACCAGCAGATCAATCCGCCCGAACCGGTCCATGGCATACTCGACGAGCAAGTCGCGGTCGGAGTTGGAAGTGACATCGGCCTGACAGATTTCCACGGGCACGCCGATCGCCTCGACCATCCGCCGGGCCTCTTCGGCCGCGCCGAGATTCTCGTTGAAGTTGATGAGGATTGCATACCCGGCCTTGGCGACCTCCAGGCAAATCCCCCGGCCGATCCCGCGCGACCCACCCGTCACCAGTGCGACTTTCTGCCCGATCATGGACGCCTTCTCCCAACGACTTACCGATCCGACACAGTACTGTTATATCGGCCTCAGCGACGGCCGTCATTCGTTGGGACCGGTCGCAGGCCTCTTATTGGGACCAATATCGCACCGCATTCTGGAATACCGTCAGGCCGTCGGGAGGTCCGCTTGGATTGCGCCGCGTCCACTGCGGATGTTGGGTGTGGTCGAAGTGGCGGTCCGGGTGGGGCATCAGTCCGAAGATACGCCCCGTGGCATCAGATAATCCGGCGATCCCGGCCGCACTGCCGTTGGGGTTGGCGGGATAGGTGTCGTAGCGGCCGTCTGCATCCATGTACCGCAGTGCAATCCGGCCGCTCTGGATCAGTCTCTCAGTGACCACGTCGGCGGCGGTCACAACTTTCCCTTCCGCATGTTCCACCGGCATTTCCAAATGATTACCGTTTTCGAGGAAGGGGCATCGCGATGTACACACTTCCATCCGGACCCAGCGGGCCTCAAACCTCGCGGAGTCATTGAAGGTCACGGTAACCTGGTCCCGCCCGAACTCTCCTCCGGGCAGCAGTCCCATTTTCACCAATACCTGAAAACCGTTGCAGACCCCCAGCACTCCGCCTCCGCGATCGACGAAGGCGCGAAAAACGTCGGGAAGGTCGTCTTGCAGTCGCCGGGCGAGAATCACCCCGGCCGCAATGTCATCGCCGTAGCTGAACCCGCCGGGAATGGTCACGATGACATAGCCATCTAGAATTCGCGGGTCTGCGGCCACGGCATTGATGTGCAGTAAGTCGGGCGTTGCACCGGCGAGACGCCAACAGTGCATGATTTCTTCGTCGCAGTTGATTCCCGCCGCCCGAATGACCAAGACGCGCACGCCAGCCATGCTCAATGACCTCCGCCCTGCGCCAGGGACGATCGCCATGCCTGAGCCATTTCCTCGACGCTGACGTCAATTCGCCGTGATCCGTCCAAGGTCACACACAACCGAGGTTGCTCGGTCACCCGGCCAATGATGGGGAAGCCCGACGCAATGGCATCGGTTCGCCCCATTTCCAGAATGTAGGAAGTGGCCAGTGGGTGAAGCAGAGAGTGTGTGTACATCGCAGTGGAGAGATTGACCGCCGCTCCCAATCCTGATGCAATGCACATCTCTGCAACCGCCACCGCCAGTCCGCCGTCGCTCACGTCGTGAGCGGAACGCACCTTTCGAGCACGAACCCAATATGCCACTCGCTTGTGAAGTTCATGGGCACGGTCCAGTCCGACGCTTTCCACCGGAGCGGATGCGAAAACCAGACAGCTCTCCGGTTCCTTCAAGTCCATGGACACACATCGTCGGACGTCCTCAATCTGAGCGATTGCACTGATAAGGAGTGTACCTGGAATCACGATGCGCTGTGGCAAGCCCGTTCGCCGCGCCTCGTCGGCGCTCATGGAAAACTCGTTATTGAGCGAGTCCTTCCCGGAGATGAAGGGGAGTCCCAGGGCGAGCGCCGCGTCACCGGCCCCGCGACAGGCCCGCACGAGAGCGCCCAAGGACCCCTCGCTGTCGCACTTCGGCCAACAGAAATTGTCAAGAATCGCCGTCCGCTCGGGATCGCCGCCGACGCAAATCACGTTTCGCAACGCTTCATCCACGGCACGAATCGCCATCCAATACGGGTCAATCTTCGTCCACTCCGGGCACAGTCCGCATCCGATGGCAATTCCACGATAGCTTGTGTAACGAGGTCGGAGAACGGCCGCGTCGGACGGCCCAAACCCCGGACCCACAAGGGGCTTGATCACACTTCGGCCTTGAACTTCGTGATCGTACTGGCGGATCACCCATTCCTTGGACGCGACATTCAAATCCGACAAAGACTGCAAGAGTTCCTCATTGGCGGAGACGCCAGTGTCAGATTCATGCCTCGGGCGAGCTTCCGGCGGCCCGGGACTTAGTTCCGCCTGCCGCTCGGAGTTCCAGGACGCCGTGCGAGTAATCCGCGGCAATCCGTCGTGGAGGAAGGTCATGTCCAGTTCGCCGACCGGATGACCCGAATATCGAACGCGCAGAACGCGGTCATCGGTGAATGCGCCGATCACCGTCGCTTCCACCTCCTCAGCCTGAAACACGCCGAGGAATCGCGCAAGCCGTTCGGGCGGGACTGCGAACACCATTCGTTCCTGGGCCTCGGAGATCCAGATTTCATCATACCGCAGACCGGCATATTTGAGGGGCACCTTTTCCAGATCGACTGCGGCCCCCAGTTCCACACCCATTTCTCCCACCGCACTGCTCAGTCCCCCGGCGCCGCAGTCCGTCACTGCGGTGTAGAGACACCCGTCAGGATGGTCGCGGGCGATCAGGAGAGCGTCGAGCAGTTTCTTTTCCTCGATCGCATTTCCGATTTGCACTGCGTGGGAGAATTCGTCAGCGTGCGTCTCGGTCAATTCAGCGGATGAGAAAGTCGCTCCATGAATGCCGTCGTGCCCCGTTCGGCCGCCGGCTACCACGATGTAGTCACCCGAGCGGGGTCGTTTGTGGATTCGATTACGCGGAATCAGACCCAGACACCCGCAGAATACCAAGGGATTGGCCAAGTAACGTTCATCGAAATAGATCGCCCCATTCACGGTGGGAATGCCCATTCGATTGCCATAGTCGCGCACGCCACTGACGACACCCTTCAGAACTCGACGCGGGTGAAGCACGCCCGTGGGAAGTCGATCGGCGTCAAAATCGGGCGGAGCGAGGCAAAAGACGTCGGTCGAGGCGATCGGTTTGGCGCCCAGTCCGCAGCCCATGATATCCCGGATACAGCCGCCGACGCCGGTCGCGGCGCCGCCGTACGGCTCGATGGCGGACGGATGGTTGTGGGTCTCGACCTTGAAGGCAATGCCGTACTCGTCGTCGAAGGCGACGACGCCGGCGTTATCCACAAACACGGACAGACACCAGTCGCGGTTCAGTTGTGCCGTCGCCGCGACGATCGTGTCCTTCAGAAGATTGTCAAAGCGGACCTCAACTTGTCCGGGGCGCCCGAAGTCCTCGCCTCGGTAGAGAATGGCACTCTTGAGCGTCTTGTGCACGCAATGTTCCGACCAGGTTTGGGCCAGGGTCTCCAACTCCAGGTCGGTCGGCTCGCGGTTCCGTTCGTCGAAGTGATCGCGGATCGCGTGCATCTCCGCCAGGGAAAGAAACAGGTGTGCGTCACGCGAGAGGCGGGCCAACTCGTCATCGCTCAGTCGTCGGATCGGCACCTGCCGCAGTTCGAAGGAGCGTTGTCGCGGAGTCGGGAAGGCATCGGGAATCGTGTCGCTTCGAGCGAATCCGCGAATGTACCATGTTTCAATGCAGCCGTTGGCGAGAACGCCGGCCGCGATCTGTTCGAGCTCCGCGGCACTCCTCGCGCCGAGGACGATATACCGCCGAGCGGTTTGGACGGCGTCGATTCTGGCCTTGGGGCGACCCTTGGCCGCGAGCAATCGCCGCGCCGCATCCAGCGTACTCAGCGCCGCCGGGTTCATGACCCCTGGAAGCGGATGGATTTCGATCGCACCCTGCGCCTCGTCGCGGCGTGAGAAGCCTTCACGAACCTCGAACGCCTCGGCCACCGGGTCGCTTAACAACTCCTCGGCGAGCAGCAGAACATCGGACTCCAGCAGGGCGCCTTGGAGCAGGTAAATCCGACTCGATCGCACGCCCTCGATGTGCTCCAGCCCGATTCGGCGGATGTCGGCGAGCATGTCGCGCCCGTGCCCATCCAGGTCCGCGCGGCGCGGACTCACCTGAATGTGCCAGCGTTGCGCGGCGTCGGCGCGGTCAGCGTGCATATCGGAAAAGATCGTCGCTCCTCACGGCGAAACCGGGGTCTGCCGGACCACTACACTGCGCACCCTACCGCGCATTTGATTCTCACGCCAGAGCGTCTTATCGTCGTGAAAGTGCGGGCGGGGAGGCAGTGAATGGGTGAAGGACCGGCCAGGTCGGATCGACCCGGCGTCGGCGGGGCCTTCGGAAAGGCGAGGTACGTTGCGTTTCGCATCCTCGGTGACAGCCGCGGCGGAGGCCGACCAGGCGGCGGAGGAGTTGCTCGCGCCGCTCGACGCGCGGGTCACGCCCGGCGCGGTGGACTTGGCCTTGTTCTTTGCCACGCCCCACTTCGACGATGATCTCGCGGAGGTGTTGGAACGAGTGGGCGCGAAGCTCCCGAACGCCGTTCTGCTGGGCTGCACGGCCGAGGGTACCATCGGCGTGGACAGGGAGTTGGAGCGCGTCCCGTCGATGTCGCTGCTGGCGGCGTCCATGCCCGATGTCCTGGTTCGCCCGTTCCACCTGCGGCAGGAGCCCTTGGAATCGGCCCGGACGGCCCTCGACTGGGAGCGGATCGTCGCCGTCGCCGCGGAAAGCAAGCCGACCTTCGTCGCCTTCGGAGACCCGTTCAGCGTTGACATCTACGCCGCGATCGAACAGATCAACGAGTTCTTTCCCAAAGCTCCGGTCGTCGGGGGAATCGCCAGTGCGGCCCACGAGCCGCGCGGGAACCGGCTGATCCTCAACGGAGAAATCTTCGAGGAAGGCCTGGTCGGCGTGGCCTTGACCGGTCGGCTCGCGGTGAAGACGGTGGTCTCGCAGGGGTGCCGACCCATCGGCAAGCCCTATGTCATCACCCGGGGTGACCGCAATATCATCCACGAGCTGGGAGGTCGCCCGGCGTTGGAACGGCTCCAGCATACCTTGGCCGGGCTATCGGAGGAGGATGAACAGCTCGCCCGTCAGTCCCTCTTCGTGGGTCGGGTGATTGATGAGTACAAGGGTCACTTCGGTCGCGGGGACTTCTTGATTCACAGTATCCTCGGCGCGGACCGTAAGTCCGGGGCCATCGGCATCGCCGGGCACGCTCGGGTGGGGGCGACGATGCAGTTCCACGTCCGCGACGCGCACAGCGCCGACGAAGACCTTCGAGCGATGCTCGGTCCCTTCGCGGGCGGGGACGCGCAGGGGGCGATGTTGTTCGGCTGCAACGGTCGGGGAACGCACATGTGGCCGACCGCGGGGCATGACGTGGGGGTGTTGCGGGAGGTGCTGGGCGAAATCCCCGTGGCGGGGTTCTTCTGCGGCGGGGAGTTCGGTCCGATCGGCGGGAAGAACTTCATCCACGGTTTCACCGCCAGCATCGCGTTGTTCTGTGAACCCTGAGCAGTCGACCTGGCCGCGAGCGGAACTTGCAGACTTTAGGGCGGGACACGATGATACCTCTCTTTGCCGGGCCCGTGGGGCGAGACGGGCACCGCGACGATCGAGGCCTGACACACTTGTGAGTTGCGCGTATGGTTCGGACTTCCGTATCATCGGTGGCGCACAACCATTGCGAGACGCCTACTCATGGTGAAAGCCGCCTCGGCGTCTAATAAGTTCTGCCGATCCTCAGACCTCGCGAACGAGGCCAGCGTTGAGTCGTTTTTTGTTCTGCGCCTCCTGACCGACCTCGGCTACTCCGACCACGAGATCAAAACGAAGCGCGCAATCCAGGAGCTCAAGGTCCCGAAGGGTCGTCAGAAGGAGTTGTACAAGCCCGACTTCCTTCTGGTCTGCCGCAAAAAGCCGAGATGGCTGATCGACGCGAAGGGCACCGATGAGCGCGTCGAGGACTACACGTATCAGTGCGCGGGCTACGCGCTGCAAATCAACCGGAAGTACAAAGATCGGCCTGTCCGTTACTACATGCTGACGAATGCCCTCCTGACCCGCGTCTACCAGTGGGATCAGGAGGAGGCGATTCTCTCCCTCCGCTTTAAGGATTTCACCGACGACAACCCGAAATACCAGACGATGCGCCGCCTGCTAGGCGCTGAGGCGGCTCGGTCGGGCTGGGCGACGGCGGAACAAGCGGCCGACGGGCATCTACTGGCCCGACCGCCCATGGACGTAGTGAAAAAGGCGTTCCTCCGGTGCCATCGGATCATCTGGAAGGCGGAGAAGAAGGGTAAGCAAGGTGCGTTCGTCGAATTCGCGAAGCTGCTGTTTGTCAAGCTCTGGGAGGACCGGAGGCTCCGCGACAACCCCGCGATGCTGGAGTTGATCGGCAAAGGTGAACCGCTCCCAGCGTCAGAAGTTCGATTCTCAACGCGCTGGATCGCGGACCAGGAGAGCAACGACCCCGACCCGATCAACGCGCTTCTCTTTCGCCAACTTGTCGACTTCCTGGAGCAGGAGATCACGCAGCGGAAGCGAAAGCGGATTTTCGAGCACAGTGAGAGACTCAACTTGTCGCCGGGTACAGCCAAGCGCGTCGTTGAAGTGCTCCAAAACTATTACCTCTTCGGCATCGACGAAGACTTGAACGGACGAATGTTCGAGGCGTTCCTTGCCGCAACCATGCGGGGGCAGGATCTCGGACAATACTTCACTCCCCGGTCGGTAGTAAAGATGATCACCCGGCTCGCAGACCTGAAGGCAGCGCGGGGCCCGAACGGTATCGAGCGTGTGCTCGATGCTTGCTGCGGCACGGGCGGCTTCTTGATCGAGGCTCTCACGGAGATGCGGCGGCAGGTGTGGGACAACAAGTCACTCACCGCCAAGGAGCGAACCGCGCTTCTTGAAGAGGTCGCCAACGAGGCGATCTACGGCATCGACGCAGGCAGTGATCCGGCGATTGCCCGCATCGCACGGATCAACATGTACCTTCACGGGGACGGGGGCAGCCGGGTGTACATGACGGATGCGCTGCGCCATCCTCCGCAGCCGTCCGTGGCGGACTCCGCGGAGGTCAAAGCCGAGGTGAAGGAACTGCGGACGGCTTTTGAGGACGGGCTACAGTTCGACGCGGTTCTGACCAATCCGCCGTTCTCCATGAACTATTCGGCAACCGTGCCCGAAGAAAAGGAGGTCCTCGACACATACGACCTAGCAACGTTCGGCGGGATACAGCGCCGGTCTCTCCGGTCGTCGGTCATGTTCATCGAGCGGTACTGGGATCTTCTCAAGCCCGGCGGGCGCCTCCTGACCGTCATTGACGATAGCGTGTTAAGCAACAAGAACTTCGCGACCGTCCGCGACTTTGTCAGGGACCGCTTCATAATTCGCGCCGTGGTGAGCCTCCACGGCGACGCGTTCCAGCGCGCCGGCGCCCGCGCTAAGACCTCTATTCTTTACCTGATCAAGCGCCGGGCGGAATCGTTGGAAGCACAGCCGGCCGCGTTCGTCTTCGAAAGTCGGTACATCGGCCTCGATGATGTCGTGCCGAAGACGCCGCCAAGCGTGGCAGAGAAGGCGCGCGCGCAGGCGCAGGAAGAGATGAACGAGATCGCCAACGCCTTTACCGCCTATATGCGCGGAGCTAAAGCTGCGTGGCTTGTGCCCGCGGAGAGTCTAGACGGCCGCTTGGACGCAAAGCACCTGCGTCCGTGGTCGGTGGCGCAACTTGAGCCCCGTTGGACGGAGGTGGGTGCAACCTCAGCCGCACTCGAGGACCTCGTTGACCATATTGATCTAACCACCAAGATCGACCCCAACAAGTCCTACCGCTTCATCCGAGTGACTTATTCGGGGCGCTGCGAGCGAGGGGAACAACGCTTGGGACGGGAAATAACGTACTCCAAGATCGCGACTGCCATGGCGAACGACATCGTTATCAGCGGTATGGGTGCGGTGTACAAGGCGATTTGTGTCGTCCCCGAGGGTATGGAGGACCTCCTCATATCGCACGAATTTACGATCCTCCGCCGCAAGCCGGGCGTCAAAGCGGACCCGATGTACATCTGGTCCGTCCTCAGGACCTCCGCCGTCGTGGCTGAGTGGTTGTCGAGCGCGTCCGGGCTCGCGCGCCACCGAGTGGAATGGGAGCTACTTCGCAAGCAGAGTGTCCCACTGCTGCCGTACCCTCAGCAATGCGAAATTGGAAACCTGCACAGGGAGGCGCTGCAGCATGAAGCCGCGATTGCGAGGTGTACCGATGCGGCCGCGAAAGCCCTTGCCGGTCTGGACCTGGAGGGGGAAATGGCGCTGGATAAGCTCGCCCGCGCGAAACCCCCGAAGTAGCACCCACAGGGGTGAATCCTTCTTGTTGATCCCCGTCATGTCGCCGTCGGTTAGCGAGCGCGGCATTCTGGATCGGTGAAGTGTAGCCGCGTAGGTCGGCTCATCGACCCAACATCACCTGATCGCTCCAAGACCCTTCGCCGACCGAGCGCCCGTCAAGTTATATGGGTAGGCGATGCCCCGCCGCGCCCGCTCCGCGCGCCGGCAGCGCGAGTTTTGTTCCACGTGGAACAACGCAAGTGCCACGCTGCGTCACCCGCAAGGGGTGCCGCTACAGCCAGAACTTGTTGGCCCGGGCGTCTTCGGCCAGCGATTGCAACCGTTCACGAAGAAACTTCAGTAGATACTCGTTCTGTTCCTTCCGTGATCCTTCCGGCAGATCGGGAAGACAGGGTTCGCCGAAACTGACGCCGAACGGCCCGCGTAGGGCGGCCACCGTGCGATACACCCGCCCGTCGATCACTTGTGGGAAGGGATATTCGCGAAGGCACCGTTGGGGGGCGATCAGGGCCAGGGGCACAATCGGCACCCTGGCCCGACGGTAGATGGCGGCGACTCCGGGCAGGAGCGGCCCCACGGGGAACGGGTCCTCGATGTCTCCCTCGGGGAAGATGGCCACCGGCTCGCCCTTCTGCAAGTACCGGACGGCCGACTGGATGAGCGTCTTCGCATCGCCCGGCATGGCGCGGATCATCTCCAACGCATCAAGAACCGGACCCAACCAGCGAAACTCATCGCTCAGTCGGAGCACAAAGTGGACCGGCTCGGGAAAGGCCGCCAGGGTCCAGTAGACATCTGTGGAACTGATGTGGTTGCTGACGTAAATCTTCGGGCCCTTGGGAATATGTTCGCGCCCCCAGACGTGGAAGTCCATGAACAACCGCTGATATGTCCGGAAGGAAAGCGCCAAGGAGCCGTAAAGGATTCGCGGGAGCAGTCTCACGCATCGCTCCTGGCCGGGACGCCGGTACGAGTTTCAAGGTCGCGCTCGAACACGTGTGTGGAACCGGTCATGTCACGGCGGCCATGAGCCGTGGTAGATCGTAGCCGACGGCCGCGGCATAGGGGGTCAACTTCGTGAGGACCAGCTCGGCCTCCGCGGCGATTTCATCGGCGACACGCGGCGGGTGGACGTGGATCATCACTTGATAGTCTCGCGCCCCGTCCGCGCACCCCGCCGGCCTGCTACCCATGTTCCCCGCGGTTACCCCTGAGGACAAGCATCGAAGAATCTTCGTGCGGAGGGTTGCTTCGCCCGTTTTTCCAGGGGCGCACGTTTCGTAACTATTTGCCAATCAATAGGTTATGGACTTTCTGGGAAGCGCAAGGCGATGGCACTGCCCCCAGAGTGACAGGGGACCGGTTCAGCACCGGAAGGTGGGCGAGGTCCGGGGAGAGTGTCGGCCTGAGGGCCGGGACTGCCGCGGCCTGGCGCCGCTGCCGTGACGAGTTGTTTTGTCATTCTGAGCGAAGCGAAGAATCTTCTCTCCCTAGAGACCCTTCGCTGCGCTCAGGGTGACAGCTTATCGTTTCCCTGGTTGCCGAAACGCGGGCGGGTACGTTATGATGCTCCGCTTCTGGGACGTGCCGCTGGGTAGGACGAGAAACGACCGGAACTTCGGAGACATCATCGTGCAAAGCATAAGCTACCTGCAAACTGAGACCCTCCTTCGGGCGCTGGAGTTCGCGACCTCGAAGGGCGGATTCGGAACCAACGCCCGTCAAAAGAAGACGGCGCTGGCCCTCATCAAGAGCATGAAGAGCAATGAGTCGGTCAGCGGTCGGCACCAGCAGCTCTCCGCGATGCTCAAGAAGGGGGCGACGATCGGAGAGATGATCAAGGCCACCGGCGCCTCACGTCGGACGATCTTCCGCTACTTGAACCACTTCGAGGACGCGGGGTTGGACATCGCCATCGCCGATGGGAAGTACAAGTTGAAATAGGCTCCTGTCGCGGTGCTCAGTGGTGGTGATTCGCCTACAACGTGAGGGGCGTTTCGGCGACCCCGGACCGACGATGACGGCCGCGGACGGCGCTGATCGCGCCCCCGCGCGGCCGGTGGCGCTCCGGCGAGTTCTGCCCGCGCTGCTCCTGGTCGTGGCGGTCGTCGCGGCGGTCAGTATCCCACACCTGCCGCGCGGCGTCTGTTTCGGCGACACGGGCGATCTCCAGCTCGCATCGGCGACGTTGGGGATTCCCCATCCGCCGGGGTACGCCGGCTACGTCACCCTTGGTTATTTGGCGACGCGGATTCCGGGCCTCAGCCCCGCCTTTGCCGTGTCGGTTCTCTGCATGGCCGCCGGGATCGCCGTGCTCGTGCTGTGCGTGCTCACGCAAGTGCGGATCGGCGTCGCCCCGTGGGCGGCAGGGGCCATTGCGCTGCTGCTCACGTCTCACCCTCGGTTCTGGCAGAACTTGACGACCCCCGAAGTATACATGCCTTCGCTGGTCTTCCTCACCGGCGCGGCCTATCTACTCATTCGGTACGCTCAAACCGGCGGGCGAAAAAGTCTGTTCGCCGCGGCGTTCCTGTTCGGCGTGGCTCTGGCGAATCGGCCGCCGGTCCTCCTCACGCTGCCGTTTTTCGTGGCGGCGTGGTGGCTGGCCGCACGTCGCTGGGAACCGTCACGACGGCACGCGTGGAAGTCCTTTGTGCGGGTTCTGGCGTTCGCCGTGCTGCCGGGGTTGTACTCGGTCGGCTACCTGTGGGTGCGGGACACGCCGCAGACGCCCTACAACTACATCGAGCACCACAACGCGGAGGCCGGTGAGCTACCGCAGTCCGGCGAGGGAGCGGTCGCCAAACTGGAGCGCATCGTCTGGCAGGCGAGTGCCAGGCAGTTTCACTATCGCGTCGGCAACGGTTGGTCGGGCGTGCGGACGAAGCTGCGCTGGCTCCGTTTCGAACTCGTCGCGCACGACACGGTGCCTTTCGCCGTCACGGCCCTGCTCGGTATGCTCGGCATCGTGCGTACGTTCCGCCGCTGTGCGACGACCGGGATTCTGCTCTGCGGAATGGGCTTGCAGAGTTTGGTTTTCGTCTGCATCTTCCGTGACGTCGGGCAGGCGGCGGACCTCTTGCCCCTTCTGTTTCCGTTGGCCGTCTTCGGCGGAGTCGCTTTGTCCACTCTGTTCCCCATCGACGGCGCTTGGAGACGACAGCTGGTCGCCGCGGGTTTCATGTTGGTGGTCACGGTCACGAGCGTCCTCGATGTGCCCCATCGACCCAACTACGCCGGTTCGGTGGACGCGACGGACTTTTTGCGCGATGCGGACTTGGCGACGTTCCCGGAGCAGTCGATCATCCTCAGCAGTTGGTCCGAATCGCTTCCGCTGTTGTACGCTCGTCACGTTCTCAGGACGCGAGAGGATGTGGATGTGGTGATCGCCCAGCCGGGCAATTGGTTGCGTTTGGCCGAGAGCTTCCACGGCCGACCCATCTTCCTCGCGGGAACGGACGGCAACTTCAAGGATCGTGTCGTGACGCCGTTTCGCAACCTGTGGCGGCTGCAAGAATGACGAACTGCCAATTACGAATTACGAGTTACGAAACGTCCGCAGCCGCTCGGCGGTCAGGCCGAGAGACGTGATTGCGAGCCGGGAAGAACCTGGGATTCGTGGTCGAGAAGCCACTTTTTCCGCTCTATGCCCGCGGCGTAACCGGTCAGCGCTCCGTTGCTGCCGATGACACGATGACACGGCACGATGATCGAGATCGGGTTACAGGCGTTTGCAGCACCGACGGCACGGCTCGCGCCGGGTTGTCCGAGGCGGCGGGCGAGTTCGCCGTAGCTGACCGTTGCACCGAACGGAATGCGGCGTAGCAGCTCCCAGACTCGAAGCTGAAAGGCGGTCCCGCGTGGGGCGAGCCGGAGCGCGAACGTCGTCAACTCGCCGGCAAAGTAGGCGGCGAGTTGCTCAGCGGCCGAATGAAACCTCTCCGCGTCGCGTCGCCACAGAGCGGACGGCTCGGGCCGGCGGCAGTCGCCTTCGAGATAGAGTCCGACCAGAGCCTCGCCGTCGGAGACCAACAGAAGTTCGCCGATGGGACTGCATAGCGTCGTGTAATAGAGCGTTTCCTGATTCATGGTTTCCTCGATTCGGTTTTTGAAAGCGAATGCCACAAGTGCATGACCGCGTAGGCCCGCCAGGGCCGCCACGGTTCAGCCATTCCTCGAAGCTGGTGCGTCGACGCGACGCCCAGCGCTTTTCGCAAGGCCAAATCGCCTTCGGGCCAAGCGTCGGGCCAACGAAAGGCGCGCATGTTGATGTAACCGGCCGTCCACGGACCGATGCCGGGAATGCTTTGGAGTTGCTCCAACCTTTGCTCCGGCTCTGCAGCCCACAAGTCCAAGAGGCCGCCGCGCGCAGCAGCTTTCGCCAGCGCAGCGAGCGACGCCGCGCGGGTACGGACTATGCCGAGTTTGGCGAGGTCTTTTACTTCCACGGCGGCGAGACGGCTTGCCGTCGGCGACAGACGGTTCAGTTGCGGGAACGGCGTGTCGATCGTGTCTCCGAATGTGTTGGCGATGCGGCCCGCGAGCGTCGTCGCAGACCGAACGGACACTTGCTGTCCGAGTACCGCTCGCCAGGCAAGTTCAAAGGCGTCAAAGCACCCCGGAACGCGGAGCCCCGGCGTTTGTCGGACCAGAGGGCGGAGCCGTTCATCCGCTGACAAATGTTCCGCAACAACATCAGGACGTGCGTCCAGGTCGAACAGGCTTCGGAGTCGGGCGAGGACATTGGGCAGTACCGGCGTGAGTGACGGAGAAAGATCGACGCTCAACGCGTGTCCGTTTTCGGCTCGCCCGACGCGTAGCCAGCCGCGGTGCTTCCTGAGCGCAACGGTTCGAAGATACGTTTGCTTCTCGACGGCCTCGACACCGGTAATGGCCCGCGCAGCCAGGAAGTTGAGCATCTCGTCCCAAGCCAAAGGCGGGCGGTAGCTGAGCGTCAGGCGGAGCGTGTGTTCGTCGGCGGGCGAATCGGCTGCTTTGCGAAGCCGGCTCGGCGTAAGGCGATAGTGCGTGCGGAAGAGGGCGTTGAAGCGGCGGACGCTCGCGAATCCGCTTGCATAGACCACCTCGATGATGGGAAGGCGCGTTTCGGTGAGAAGCTGCTTGGCGAGCAAGAGTCGCCGCGTCTGGGCGAGTTCGACGGGCGAGACGCCCAACTCGGCGGCGACGATGCGGCGAAGCTGACGCGAACTGAGACCAAACTCCCCGGCCAGGTGTTCGAGACTTCCGCCGTCGTCCAGCGCACCGGACTCGATCCGCGCGGCGATGTCGTGGGCGAAACGGCTCTTGGAATCGACCGGCGCCTGACCGGGGGCGAGTTCCGGGCGACACCGAAGGCAGGGGCGGAATCCAGCCTGCTCGGCGGCCGCGGCGCCCACGAAGAAGCGACAGCGGTCCTGGCGCGGCGTCCGTGCCGGGCACACCGGGCGACAATAGATGCCCGTGCTCTTCACGCCCACGAAGAACACGCCGTCGAACCGCCGATCGCGGGCGGTCAATGCTCGATAGCATGAATCCTCCGTCAGCCTCATACGGAGAATCTACCACGTCCGATCCATGGTGTCTGGCCGTTTTCGGACATGGCAACCAAACCCATTGTGATGTCCGAAAACGGCTAGAACGGCTCTTGCTGCCGGGCTACGGTATGGTGGTTGAAGCACCCGTAGAATCATGTCTACGCGTGGGTTGCTGCTCCAATCGCGCCAGTGAGGCGTAAACCGCAAGGCCGCTGAGGGCGAGTGCGAGGGCGATGAGCCACACCGGCCAGCCGATGACGGTCCACAGCCACATGCCCGCGAGCGGCGCGATCAGCCCGCGAACGCCGGCGAGGAACACGTGGATGCCCATGTAGACTTCGGCCTCGTCCGCTTTGGCGAAGTGCAGGTGGCCGAGGTTCCACGCCAGCGCCCCGCCGCCCTGGCTGACCCCGTGCAAAAGTCCGCGTAGGGCGAACAAGGCGACGGCGATGGGAAGGTAAGTCGGCCCGAGCCGCTCTGCGTCGCCGGTGACCAACGTGGCGAACATTCCGAACAGAATGCTGGCCGCCCAGCCGATCACGTTGACCACGCGGAAGCGCAGGACGCCCACGCCGTCGAAGAGTCGGCCCCACCGGCTGATGCTGCCCAACAGCCCCAGGATCGGAAGGGCCACGATCAAGCCGGTGCTGATCCAGAACGCTCGCTCGCCGCCCGGTTGGAGATCGCGGGTGACGACGGCCACCGCCACGGGAATGGTCATCAGGTTGGCCGCACCCTGTAACGTCTGGGCGACGCAATACTTGCTGAAGCGCCGATCGTTGCGAAGGACTCGGAACAACTGACCGAAAGCCTTGGCCGGCGAGACCAACTCTCTGAGGCGGTAGCGGCTGACCGTCGCCGTCGGTAGGCCGCTTCGCACCGTTGCCCGCGCCCGGCGCAGCTCGCCGCGTTCGCCGCGGATGCGGACTCGGCGGAGCATCAGGACGCCGATCACTCCGCTCACGGCGGCGATGGGGAAGATGTAGCGATAGGCGGCGGGCTGGTGATCGCAGATCGCAGCGGCGGTCTGAACCGTAATGACGCCGACGATGGAGCGCAGGGCCTGAAGTCGCGCCGTGATTTGCCCGCGCACCTCGACGGGGTAGTTGGACCGCCAAATTGCCGACCGCACCGTGATCACGCCGGCGAGCAGCACTTGGGCCGCGGCGATCTGGGCGATGAACCAACCCGCAGCAGACGGCGATGCCGGCACCAGAGCGGTCGTCGCGGCAAAAAGCGCCATGCCCGCGCCGAACCAAACGCTCAACCGGACCTTCGGCCGCCCCACGCACAGCATTCCCCACGCGAGACTGAATACGTAGGCCGCGAACGGAGTCGCCGAGGCAATCGCAATCAGAAGCGGACTGCCGTGAAACGTTCTGGAAACGATGACGCTGGCGAATTGACCCTCGATGAGCCCCGCCAGAATGCTCCAACAGAGAAGATGACGAAACTCGTAGAGGTAGTTTCGCCGAGTCAGGAACGGCAGCTTGCGTATGCCGAGGATGTCGAGCGAGCGTGAATCCGAATCCGCCACCGATTCTTAGCCAACCTCCACGGCTGCACGACGACGAGCCGGAGAGGGAGTCTAACGACGGCGCGCGTTCATGACGAACGTTTCGAACTCGGAAACACTTTCCCCGCCGTCGCCGCCTTTGACGACGATTTCCTTGCCCAGGATGCCGTCCTTGCGGGGGTTTTGGGCGCAGCGAAGTTTGCCTTCCTGGCTTTTCGGCCACGGGAACGGACCGTCCCCGCCTGGGAATGGATGACCCACTCCAAGGAATGATACGAGCTATTCTGGTTCTCCGCCATTTCTGCTGATGCGGCTTTGCGGTCTACCACGGGTTGGGGTATGAGGTGAAGGACGTTCCGTCAGGATGACGGGGCGGAGGGTCATTGGTCATGGAGGACATCGCATGGATGCGT
>Ga0315274_10003432_pt1 | contig 23563 bp, 23 predicted proteins | sample YL17G02_20_MG_FD_203700 | JGI IMG/M metagenome (GOLD analysis project Ga0315274, IMG submission 203700) | Sediment microbial communities from Yellowstone Lake, YNP, Wyoming, USA - YL17G02_20 | ecosystem: Environmental > Aquatic > Freshwater > Lake > Sediment | place: USA: Wyoming | collected...
GCTCGCCAGGGCAATTCAAACCTTGTCGTTTGCGCGATGAACAAAACCATCGGTCTTCAACTGGTCGTTTACAGCCTGCTGCTCGCCGGCCTTAGCTACCTCGCACATCACTTGGCCCCGCCGATTGCCCGGCTTGCGCTCATTGCGGGCCTGGTCGGCGCAGCGCTTTGCATCATCTGGGGCCTGCGGGCGGTGCTGGGAAAGCGCGGTAAGGCGCTGCCCATACTGACGCTCATCCCCATCAGCTTCGTGATGCTCTCCCAGACGGTCATTAGCTGGAGCGGCGGAAGACAGGAAGTGCCGGGACGCCAGACGGCAGCGGCTGTGATTACAGTGCTGTTCGCGCTTTCCATCGCGATGCTGATGCGGATTGCCTACGCCGGGGTGGTGTTTGACGGGCAGCCAGCCAGCCCGACGAAGGATGGGGGTGCAAAGCCACAAACGACCAGGTGACCGGCAGCCCAGGCCAATGCCGTCAAGGGCGCATAAGGAGCAAATCATCAGTGACCTTGCGGCGGGCGCTTCGCCTGCGCGGTCCGCAGAACGGGCGCGCATGAGCTTGGAAGTGGCTTTTGACCTCGTGCTGTGCGGCGCGCTGATGATGGTCTTGGTGGTGTTCTGCGTCGGCATGGTGGCCAACTTGGCCCAGGAGGGTAAAGGCCCTCAACCGTGAACGATCCGTGGCCCACACAGGGGAATGGCCCGCTGCCAGGTGCGAGCGGTGCAAACATGGGAACGGAAGGAAACTGTGGATGAAAAGTGAGGAGCTAATCCGCCTGGCGGTCGTCATCGCCGCACTGCACGTGGCCGTCCTTAGCATTGTCTTCGGGCTACGACATGTCGGCTACATCCTGGCGGCGACGCTGAGTGCAACGTTCATCTGGGGTGTGGTGTTCTTCCTGAACGAGCGGAAGCGCCGCGCGGGCTTTATCGCGGGTGTCGTCGTCGGCCTGGTCGTCCAGCAAGTGGCGTATCAAGTTTGGAAAGCTGAACTACCGGGCTTCTGGTGGCCGCTGGCGCAGTTTGGGGCTCTGCAATTCCTCGTCGCCTACGGCATCGGGAGGACTGCGCCATGAAATCACCGCGAGAACCCACCCCGGAGAAAGGAACCATCTATGTCTGACTTCTTCCAAACCGGCGCCATCGCGACGCTGCATCGCCTGGGGCCGACGGACCTGCCCAGGCTCGAACGGGAGTTGCAGGAGTTCGCGAAGGAAACACCCATTGCACTCGTGCTGCCCTGCCACATCAACGAAGTGGGCAGCAAGGCGCTCAAGGGAATCGCCCGCGAACTGGCGCGTGTTCCCTACCTCAAACAGATCATTGTGGGCATCGACGGCGCACGCGGCGTGCGGCAGTGGCACAAGGCGCGGCATTTCTTTGGGCAATTGCCGCAAAAGCCGGTCCTCCTCTGGAATGACGGCCCACGCATGAGCGCGCTGTTCAAGAGGCTGGAGGACGCCGACATTTCCTCCGGCCCGCCCGGCAAGGGGCGAAACGTTTGGATTTGCTTCGGCTACGTGCTCGCCAGCGAACAAGCGCGCATGGTGGCCTCGCACGATTGCGACATCCTTACCTACAATCGCGAACTGCTGGCCCGGCTTTGCTACCCGGTAGCGCATCCGAGCCTTGGCCTGGACTTCTGCAAGGGCTACATGGCTCGCTACACGACTAAACTCAACGGGCGGGTCATGCGCCTGATGTTCACGCCGCTCATCCGTTCGCTGGAAGGAATCCTTGGCGCGCATCCCTTCCTGGTCTATCTGGACACGTTCCGCTACCCGCTCTCGGGCGAGATCTGCCTGGACACCGACCTCATCCGCCGCGTGCGCGTGCCGTCGGACTGGGGATTGGAGGTCGGCGTGTTGGCGGAGGTGTTTCGCAACTCGGCGGCGCGGGCTATCTGTCAGTCCGAATTAGGCGAGTGTTACGACCATAAACACCAGGAACTCTCCGCGCGCGACCCGGAGAAGGGACTGAACAAGATGGCCGTGGACGTGACGAAAACCATTTTCCGGGTTATGGCCGCTGAAGGTATCCGGCTGGACACCGGCCTGTTCGACACGCTGTTGAGCGCCTATGTGCGCAAGGCCGAGGACACCTTCCGCCACTACAATGCCGACGCCCTCATCAACGGCATGACCTTCGGCCGCCACGAAGAGGAAATGGCCGTGGCGACCTTCGCGGGCAGCATTCGCGCCGCCGCCAAGGCCTTTCTCGCCGACCCGCTGGGTGCCCCCCTGATTCCGAACTGGAACCGCGTCGAGTCAGCACTGCCCACGTTTCTGGACGAGCTTCGTGACGCGGTGCGGCAGGATATAGTGTTGGAGGCGCTGTTGTTCTACGTGAGCCAGGGCGCGCGGTTCATCCGCCTGGATGCCATTGCGTTTCTGTGGAAGGAAATCGGCACGACCTGTCTGCATCTGCCGCAGACGCATCGGATCATCCAACTCCTGCGCGCGGCGCTGGATGAAGCAGCACCACATGTGCTGCTCATCACCGAGACGAGCGCGCCGCACGCGGACAACCTCTCCTATTTCGGCGACGGCACGAACGAGGTGCAACTGGTCTGTAACTTCGCCCTGCGGCAACTCATGGCTTGCCGCCGTGCCTCCTTTGAGCTGGCTCCCACCTGCACCATGAACATGCACGCCGAGACTCCGGGGCGGCAATTGGCTGGTGGCGGTGCGATCGAATCCCGCCCCGGGCGAATGGCGCAATGAGACCGGGAGTTTCCAACTTGTTCAGCGAGTCGACCGTAAGGCCGACAGGCCTGCCGCGAAGTGCGTTGCTGGGTATCGGGCTGCTGTCATTGGGGGCGTTGCTCACGGAACATGGGTTTGTCGTCAATTCGACAATCACCTTCTGGGTTCATGTCATTGAGGCCTTGCTCGCTGGCGCCTACATCGCCGACCGCGTCCTCATGCTCGTGAGGGGGCCAAAACGGTGGGCGATCGTCCGGCAGCGCCAGTTCGAGTATGGGGTGCTCGCCGTCTTCGCGATGCTGGCGCTAGGGTTGGTCTCCTCGGCGGTTGGCGCCGCCAACGTGGTGCGATTTCTCCACCAGGATGACACCCGGGAACTTGGCATCGATCTCCTCAAGCTCTTTCTGCTGTCGAATGTGCTGGTGCAACTGCTGCGTTTACAGCAACGGCTCTTGTTTCGGGGGGCTCGGCCCGAGTGGATGCTGGCAGGATCTTTTGCCATGCTGGTTCTGGCGGGCACGCTCCTCCTGCTGTTGCCGCGTGTAAGCGCGGTGCCGGACAAGCCGATCGGGTTGCTGGACGCCCTGTTCACCGCGACGAGCGCCAGTTGTGTGACGGGGCTGTCCGTCCGAGACACCGGCACCGAGTTTACTCCTCTTGGGCAGGGCATCCTGTTGGCACTGTTTCAGGTGGGCGGTCTTGGGATCATGACGTTCGTCGCGTTCCTGGCGGTGACCTCGGCGGAATCCTTGCCTGTGCCGCAGATGCTGGCCTTCCGACAGATGGTGGGCGCGCGTACGCCCGCTATTCTGAGGCGCCAGGTGTGGGCAATTGTTGCGTTCACGGCGTTCGTGGAAGCCGCTGGTGCTGCTTGCCTGTATGCCTGTCTGCCTACGGAGCAGGATCGTTTGGCGAGGCTTGGTTGGAGCGTGTTTCACTCGGTTTCTGCTTTCTGCAATGCGGGTTTTTCACTCCGGGCGGATAGTCTGACCACACTCCAAGGCCATCCTGGCGCGATGCTGACGTTCATGGGGTTGATCGTGTTGGGTGGCCTCGGATTCTTAGTAGTCACCGATCTCCTCGGACTCCAAGTGTCACGGCTGCGGCTCATTCGCAACATTCCATGGGTGCGTCGCTACAACCAACGCGTGCCGGTTTACCGACTGCCGGTGCAGACGCGGCTCTCGGCCCTCGTGAGCGGGGTCTTGATCATTGCGGGACTGGCGGGATTCTGGGTTCTTGAAGCCGGAAACATCCTGGCGGACAAACCGCTCCTGACCCAGTTCTGGATTTCCGCATTCCAATCCGTCACCGCCCGGACGGCCGGCTTCAATACGGTGCCGATGGATCAACTTCATCCGGCGACGCTGCTGCTCCTGATCGCCTTGATGGTCGTGGGCGCCTGTCCCGTCTCAACGGGAGGCGGCATCAAGACCGTGACGTTTGCCGTTCTGCTGCTGGCTCTGCGCTCATTAATCACCGGGCGCGAGCGGGTGGAGATGTGTGGTCGCGCTCTGCCACAGAGGGTGTTGCTGGCCGCGCTCGCGGTCGTCGTGCTGTATGTGTTGGTGGCCAGTTTGGGAGTCTTTGGCCTGGCCTTGTGTGATCCGCAAATGCCGTTGCGCAGCCAACTGTTTGAGGTGGTGTCCGCGCTGAGCACGGTTGGACTGTCCATCGGCGTTACCGCCCAACTCAGCCCGGGAAGTCAGTTGATACTGTGCATGCTGATGTTCATCGGACGAGTCGGTCCCATTTCACTGGTCCTGTCCGTTGTGCGAATGGAACGGCCCAACCGCTACCAGTACCCCGAGGAGGACCTGGTCGTCGGCTAGACGGATGGCAAACGAACGTGAATACTCCATACTTATGAAATGTGCAGTCATCGGATTAGGTGATTTCGGACGCGCTGCCGCCATCGGCCTGGCACGGGCCGGAGCGCAAGTCATCGCCATCGACCGCAACATGGACCGGCTCAACCCGGTGAAGAATGAAGTGGCGCTGGCCATCCGGATGGACGCCTCGCATCGCGATGCCCTGGAGGCGCAGCAGATCGACGAGGTGGATGTGCTCGTGGCGGCCATCGGTCAGAACTTTGAGGCGCAAGTGCTGGTGGTCGTGCATGCGCGGACGTTGGGGATCAGGCGCATTGTGGCGCGCGCCCACACGGATGATCACCGGCGAGTCCTGGAAGCCGTCGGCGCCAACGAAGTCTTCAACCCGGAAGAGGAAGCGGCCCGGAACATGGTGCAGCGGCTTACGATTTCCAACATCCGGAACTACTTCGAACTCGCAGATGGCTTCAGCCTCGTAGAGGTGGAGGCCCCCGCCGGCACGGTGGGTCGCACGCTGCGCGAACTGGACCTTCGCCAACGGTTTCGGGTGAACCTGGTGGCGATCAAACGAATGGCCGCCCGCCCGGATGGCGTGCTCGTCGTCAAGGAGTTCAAGGCGGTGCCGATGCCGGATGACGTCATCCAGGCCAATGATGTGCTGGCGCTGGCGGGCAGCGTGCTCGATCTGGCCAGATTCGTGGGCGACGACTCTTAGCCAGGTGCTCGATTTCCCGTAATGCCGTGAACCCCACTGTCACTGAACTCCTCGCCACGGTGCTGTTCGCACTGGCCGTGCTGCACACGTTCTGCGTGAAGCGCTTTGCGCATTGGGCGCACCAGTTCCCGCCGGGCTCGGTGAGCGAGATCCTGATCCACTTTCTCGCCGAAACCGAAGTGGTGTTCGGGCTGTGGGCGGCCACGCTGTTCCTCGGTATCGCGGCGCTTAACGGGTCGTTCCACGACGCGGTGCAATACATCGAGAGCCTCAACTTCACCGAACCGAAGTTCGTTTTCGTCATCATGGTCGTCGCCGCCACGCGCCCGGTGGTCAGACTGGCGGAAACGCTTATCTCGCTGGCGGCGCGGTTAATTCCGGCGCGCGAAAGTGCGGCGTTTTACATTGCGGCGTTGTTCCTTGGACCTTTGCTGGGGTCGTTCATCACGGAGCCGGCGGCGATGACGCTGCTGGCACTGCTGCTCAAGCGGCGCTATTTCGACCGCGGCATCAGCCGCAAGCTTGCCTACGCCACGCTGGGGCTGCTGTTTGTCAACGTGTCCGTCGGTGGCACGCTGACGCATTTCGCCGCGCCGCCGGTGCTGATGGTCGCGGGCAAATGGAATTGGGACATGGCGTTCATGTTTCAACACTTCGGATGGCGGGCCGCGGCCGCGTGTGGTGTTTCGACCGTCATCGTCAGCGCAATCTTTTGGAAGGAACTCAACCGGCTGGAGGTCGAGCGGGACCTGGGCGGGCGAATGCCCGTTTGGCTGACCGGCATGCACGTGGCGTTCCTCGCGCTGGTGGTGGCCTTCGCGCATTACCCGGACGTGTTCTTCGGAATCTTCGTGCTGTTCCTGGGCTTGGTGACGGCGACGCGGCAGTATCAAGAGGCGCTCAAGCTGCGCGAAGGATTGCTGGTAGGCTTTTTCCTCGCGGGGCTGGTCACGCTCGGTTCATTGCAGGCTTACTGGCTCAAGCCGCTCATCCAAAGCCTCAGCGGGAATGCGCTCTTCTTTGGCGCCACGGGCCTCACGGCCATCACCGACAACGCGGCGCTCACCTATCTCGGATCGCTGGTGGACGGCATTTCGGACGAACTGAAATACGCGTTGGTGGCGGGCGCGGTCGCCGGTGGCGGCCTGACGGTGATTGCCAACGCGCCGAACCCCGCGGGCGTGGGCATCCTGCAAGACGCGAAAGCCTTCGAGGACGAGGGCATCAGCCCGCTGGGTTTGTTCCTGGGTGCACTGCTGCCCACGGTGGTTGCGATCGTCTTCTTCTGGCTGCTGCACTAACCTCGAACGGCGGCACAGACCGAAGCCGCGAGGACGCGCTGCCAAGACGGGATGAGAGCTGAACGTGGTGCGATGCCTCGGTAATGGAATGGGGAACTGCCGTTGTTCTACTACTCAATCAAACCGGAACCGGCGGGGCTGAAGTCGGCGCTGCTGACGGAATTGCTCCAACCCCTACTGCAAAGCCTCCGCGAGGCGACCGGCTCAGTCCGCTGATTTCGGCGAGGTGGAAGAGAACGGGGAAGCCGGGCTTGACGTGCATATACCGTTGTGGGAATATATCTGCGCTGGAATTTATGAACCTGGTCCAAATCTACCGGTGCCTGTGTGACAAGACGCGGCTGCGCATCCTGCATCTGCTGAAGCAAGGGCCGCTGTGCGTCTGTCATTTCCAGGATATCCTGCAACTGCCGCAAGTGGCGGTGTCCAAGCATCTGGCCTATCTCCGTCGAACCGGCATGGTCGAAGCTCGCCGCCACGAACAATGGATGATCTATTCCCTGCCGGCTTCCCCCGACCGGGAACTCGATCTGCAACTGCGCTGCTTGCAGGACTGCGTCCAAACCGAGCCGGCGTTTCGCGCCGACCTGCGCCGTCTGAAGGCTCTGGGGCCAAAGTGCAACTGGATTCCCCAGGCGCTCGATGCTCCGCCCGCTGCGAAGAAGGCGAGCGACAGTCACTGTCGTTCGGCCCGGTGTGCCGCATGAAACCCACGGTTCTGATTCTCTGCACCGGCAACTCCTGTCGGAGCCACCTGGCCGAAGGCATCCTGCGTGCGGCTGCGAACGATTTAGTCGATGTCCAGAGCGCCGGATCGAAACCGGCGGGCTACGTGCACCCACTGGCCATGCGCGTGATGAAGGAAATCGGTATTGATATTTCTGGGCATCACTCCAAGCACCTGAGCGAGTTTCTTGAACAACCTATTGAAACCGTGATCACGGTTTGCGGCAACGCCGACCAGGCGTGTCCAATGTTTCCGGGTCATGTGAACCGTTACCACTGGGGCTTTGACGATCCGGCTAAGGCCGAGGGCGCGGAAGAAGAGAAACTGGCAGTGTTTCGGCGGGTGCGCGATGAGATCAGAATGGTCTTTGAGGCTTACGCCGCCGGGCGGAAGGATCAGGCTGGGAGGACTTCTCACATTGATTCCGAAGCGGTGCGGCAAAAGGTCCGCGAGGGTTACGGTAAGATTGCCGGGAGCGGCGGCTCGTGCTGCGGGCCGGCACCGACGTGTTGCGGTTCGACGCCCACGGCGTCCGAAGACTTGGCCAAGCACATCGGTTATTCGAGCGAGGAACTGGCGGCGCTGCCGGAGGGGGCGAACATGGGTCTTTCATGTGGGAATCCGAACGCGCTGGCCTCGCTGCAAGCCGGCGAAGCAGTGCTGGATCTGGGGGCGGGCGGCGGATTCGACGTGTTCATCGCCGGCAAGAAGGTTGGGCCAACAGGGCGGGCAATCGGGGTCGATATGACTGCGGAGATGCTGGAGAAGGCGCGCAAGAACATTGCCGCCTACCGGGAGCGGACGGGGCTGGACAACGTGGAGTTTCGGCTGGGGGAGATTGAGCATCTGCCGCTGGCGGATGCGAGCGTGGACGTGGTCATTTCGAACTGCGTCATCAACCTTTCGCCGGACAAGCCGCAGGTGTGGCGCGAGATTGCGCGGGTGTTGAAGCCTGGCGGGCGGGTGGCTGTGTCCGACCTCGCGCTGCTCAAGCCGTTGCCGGCGGCGATTGTCGAGAGTGTGGAGGCGCTCGTGGGTTGCGTAGCTGGGGCGGTGTTGGCCTCGGAAACGGAGCGAATGGCCAAGGAGGCAGGCCTTGGGGACATCGTGCTGAAGGCCAAGTCTGGTTACATCGACGGCATGGTGGACTGGCAAGACCCGCTCTATCAGAAAATCATTACCAATCTGGCTGCCGGAGCCAAGCCAAGCGATTACGTCACGAGCCTGGAAATCACGGCGAGGAAAGAGTCATTGAATTTGGGCAGCAACGTTGCGCCGCGCCGCGGCGGGTGCTGCGGGTAAGGTGAACAGCCGATAACAAGAAGCCAACAAAAGAAATGAGATATGAGCACAACGAGCGAAGACGGAAAACGGCCTGAGAATGTGGAGTTACCGAAACAGCAGGCTTCAGCCTGCTGTGGTCCTGGCTGCGGGTGCAAGAGCGCCGGGAAGCCGAGCAAGGCGCGTTGGGTGGTGGGCGTTATCGTGCTGGCTGCCGCCGGGGTGATGGTGGTGCGAGGCATGGTCAAGAGCGACAAGGGCGCAACGCAAGCCTCCACGGCAGGTTTTGCGAACCCGGCGGCGACACAGAGCGCGGCGGGCGGCGCGGACACCAAGTCAGACGCGGCGGCGGACGAAACGAGCGTGGGAACGACCCTTGGGGCGTTTGCCGAATTGAACACCGTAGCCGCCAAAAGCGATGCGGTTTTCGTGTTCCTTCCTGCGAGGGAGGGCACTTCTGCCAAGCTCCCCTCGGCGCCGATGAAAGCAGCCGCGCGGACGATCGAGGCCAAGGGAATGAAGTGCGGTCTTTTTACTCTGAAGGCAGGGTGTGCTGATTACGAGCAGATAGCGAAGCAGATGCCGGTGCCGGGCGTGCTGGCGCTGGTGAAGGGACGCGGGATGAGCGCGGTGTCCGGAGAGGTGACGGAAGCGAAGCTGCTACAGGGATACGTTGCGGCTGGAAGCGCAGGCGGGTGCGGGCCATCGGCGGGGGCGGGCTGCTGTCCCAAGTGAGGCAGAACGGGAAGTGGTCCATGAAGAGCCCGAAGCGTTTGCCGGAACGCGGTCAGTGGCCACCGTGGCAGGTTATTTGCCAGAGTGCATGATTTACGACTCGGCCGGGTATTTTGTGGTTTTTCCTGACTGCGGACGCGGATTGCTGATGGTGGAGCATTATCGCAACGATGGCGTTCTGGATGTGGTCATTGAGGGACGCAGCCCCGCCGAGCTTTGCGAAAATGGACATTCAGAGGAGCTGTCAGTTTGTGGCTGCGGCTCTTCATGCGGAGAAAACAGGAGGCAGGGCGATGCTTGAATCCATCACCAAGATGCTGCAAACGGCCAGCATGGGACCGGCGGCGGTGCCGCTGGCGTTGTTGCTTGGGTTGGTGAGCGCCGTGGCGAGCGCCTGCTGCACCTTGCCCGCGATGGGAATGCTGGCGGCCTACTCGGGCACGCGTGAAGACGTGAACCGGCGAACGGCGTTCGCATCGGCGATATCGTTTGTGGCTGGCACGGTTTTGAGGAGGGGAGGGCAAGAGCGATGAGCAGGAGATCAAAGAGAAGACACCGGCAACAAAGGCAGGGGAAGGGGGGGCTACCGCCAGGGCAGGCTGCGACCCCAACACAGAACTCCCAAAGAGGAACGAAAGGACGGGCGCTTTTGATCGGTGCAGCAGTCGTGGTGGTAGGTGCGATTCTGTATGCGGTGAGCGGCAGCAGTGGCCGCAAGGAAGAAATTGCACTTGGCACCATCACGAACTCGGCGCCTTCCGGCACTTCAGCACCCGCGCCGTTATTGCCTTTACCGACAGCCGCTGTGGTTTCTGTCGCGGGCGGCTCCGGGCCGAGGATTGTCTTCGCCACGCCCGTGTATGACTTCGGCCAGGTCAAGGGCGGGGAGGTCGTCAAATACACCTATGTGTTCACTAATGTGGGCGGCGCGATTCTCCAGGTGAGCAACGTCCAGGCCTCCTGCGGTTGCACGACGGCAGGCAAGTGGTCCCGGCAGGTCGAACCGGGCCAAAGCGGCAGCATCCCCATTCAATTCAACAGCGTTAACTTCGGCGGTGCCGTTGGAAAGTCTATTACCGTGACCTGCAACGACCCGAACCAGCCCACGGTGGTGCTGCAAATCAAAGGCAACATCTGGAAACCCATCGACGTAATGCCCCAGATCGCAGTTCTCAACGTCACGGCAGATGCGCCGTCTAACGCCACGACGGTTCGCATCGTGAACAACGAGCAGGCCCCGCTCACGTTGTCCGTGCCGGAAAGCAACAACCGGGCATTTGCCACCGAACTGAGAACCAATCAACCGGGCAAAGAGTTCCAACTGATCGTCAAGACCGTGCCACCGCTTGCGGGAAGTGTGCAGGGGCAGATTACGCTGAAAACCTCCTCGACGAACATGCCGGTCATCAACGTCACCGCCTGGGCCAACATGCAGCAGGCGGTGATGGTGATGCCTTCCCAGATCACGTTGCCGGCGGCTCCGCTGGCGAACCCAGTGGTCTCCACCATCTCGATCCGCAACAACGGGACGAATGCGCTGGCGTTGACCGAGCCAGCGATGAACGGCAAGGGCGTGGCCGTGCAACTAAAGGAACTCCGGCCCGGCCGCTACTTCACGCTGACGGTGAGTTTCCCGGCGGGATTCGAGATGGCTCGGGGCGAGAAGGTCGAACTGAGCGTGAAATCGAACCATCCACAGTTCCCGATGATCAAGGTGCCGGTAATCCAGCCACCACGGCCAGCGCCGCCCGTCGTGCCGCTGGGCACGCCTGCGGTGACCCCGTCTCCCAGCCAATAGCCCCCCTGAAAAGCAACTGAACTATGAAACGACTCGATATTTATGACCCCGCGATGTGCTGTTCGACCGGCGTGTGCGGACCGACGGTTGACCCCGTGCTGGTGCGTTTTGCCGCCGATGTGAAGTGGTTGCAGGGCCAGGGCGTCGAAGTGCGGCGCTTCAACCTTTCGCAGAACCCGGCGGCTTTCGTGGAGAACGAACAAGTCAAGCAAGCCCTTACCGAGAAGGGCCAGGCCGCGCTGCCGTTGCTCCTGGTGGACGGCCACGGAATTGCCAGCGGGGAGTATCCCGAGCGATCCCGGTTGGCGGACGCACTGGGATTGAATGGTGCCGCCACGAGCTTTGACCCGTGAGAGTTTTTTGTGACAACAAACGACACGTTGAATACCGACACATCACTCGCCGGATTTCTAAAGCAGCCCACTCGTTTCCTGTTCTTCACCGGCAAGGGCGGTGTCGGAAAAACCTCGCTAGCCTGCGCCACGGCGGTTGCCCTGGCCGACCAAGGCAAGCGCGTGTTGCTCGTCAGCACCGACCCGGCCTCGAACCTGGACGAAGTGCTGGGCCAGAAACTCAACGGCGTCCCCACACTCATTCCCGGCGTGGATGGTCTGCGGGCCTTGAATATTGACCCCGAAGCGGCCGCCCAAGCCTATCGCGACCGGATGGTCGGTCCGTATCGCGGCAAGCTGCCGGAAGCCGTGGTGCGGAGCATGGAAGAACAACTCTCCGGCGCCTGCACGATGGAAATTGCGGCCTTCGACGAGTTCGCCCGGTTGCTCGGCGAACCAGCCGCCACAGCCGACTTCGACCACGTCATTTTCGACACGGCGCCCACCGGACACACGTTGCGGCTCATAACCCTGCCGACCGCCTGGACCGGGTTTTTGGAGAACAACACCTCCGGCACATCTTGCCTCGGTCCGCTGGCCGGCCTGCAGAAGCAGCGGGCGATTTACGAAGGCTCGGTCGCCGCGCTGGCGGATGGCACGCGCACGACTTTGGTGCTGGTCAGCCGCCCACAAAAGGCCGCGTTGGACGAAGCCGAGCGCACGAGCGGCGAACTGTCGGCGCTGGGCGTGCGCAATCAGCGCCTGATCCTCAACGGGGTGTTCCAGGCGTGCTGCCCGGAAGACAAGGCGGCGACGGCGCTGGAACGCCGGGGCACAAACGCACGGCAGGCCAAGGGAGATTTCCTGAAACGCCTGCCGCTGGTCGAAGTCCCGCTCCACGCCCACAACGTGGTGGGCATTCTGGCGCTGCGGAAACTGGTTCGCAACGGCGAGACTGACGCCATCGAGGTCAGCGACCCCGGCCAGGATTTGCCGCCGCTCGAATCCTTATCCGAGTTGGTGAACGACCTGGTGCGGGAGGGCCGGGGCGTCATCATGACGATGGGCAAGGGTGGCGTGGGCAAGACCACTGTGGCTGCGGCCATCGCCACCGAACTGGCCCGGCGCGGTCTCCCCGTGCATCTGAGCACGACCGATCCGGCGGCGCACGTCGCGGCGGCAGTCGGTGAAACCGCCGGATTTCAAGTCAGCCGGATTGATCCGCAGGCGGAGACCCGCGCTTACGTCGAACAAGTCATGGCCAGCGCCGGCAAGGATCTGGACGCCAACGGGCGTGCCATGCTGGAGGAAGACTTGCGCTCGCCTTGCACCGAGGAAATCGCTGTCTTCCGCGCTTTTGCCCGGATTGTGGCGCAAGGGCAGGACCGGTTCGTGGTGTTGGACACCGCCCCGACAGGGCACACGTTGCTATTGCTCGACGCGACGGAGGCTTACCACCGCGAGATCGCGCGCAAGGCGAGCGACTTGCCGGAGGAAGTGCTCCAACTCTTGCCCCGGCTCCGCGATGCCCGTTTCACGCGCGTCTTGATTGTCACACTGCCAGAGCCAACACCGGTGCATGAGGCCGCCGCGTTGCAGACGGATCTGCGCCGGGCGCAAATCGAGCCGTTTGCCTGGGTGATCAACCAGAGTTTTGCCCGCGCCCACACGCGGGACCCGCTGCTGTTGGCCCGCGGCGCGGGGGAACGGCCATTCATCCAGGAGGTCACCCGCGACCTCGCGCGCCGCACGGCGATTGTGCCGTGGGTGCCGGAAGAACCGGTCGGCTCGGACAAGCTGCGCCAACTGTTTTCAACCAACATCACTCAACCGACAACGAATTGAACATGACCACTTACGTTTACGAAACGATTCCGCAAAGGGCCGGTGAGAAGCCGCGCTATTTTGAGATCAAGCAGAACATGAATGCTGCGGCGCTGACCAAGCACCCGGACACCGGCGAACCGATTCGCCGGGTCGTGCTGGGAGGGTTTGGCGTGCTGTCCGGCGGCAAGGCCGCCACTGCATCGTCTTCCTCCGGCACTTCGCGTTGCGGCCCGAGGTGCGGCTGTCATTGACCAAAACCTTCACGATTCACGCCTCTTCCTGCGCCCATGAGCAACCACGCTGCTTCCGCCAGCTCCACGGCCTCCGCTGCACCCAAGCGCCTTAACTTCTTCGAACGCTATCTCTCTCTGTGGGTTCTCGTGTGTATGGTCGTCGGCGTGGCGCTTGGCAAACTGCTGCCGGACTTCACCGCCGCGCTGGGCAAACTGGAATTCGGCGAAGGCTCGCAAGTCAACGTGCCCATTGCCGTGCTCATCTGGCTGATGATTTACCCGATGATGCTGAAGATCGACTTTGGCTCGCTGGTCGGCGTGACCAAGCGGCCCAAGGGCCTGTTGGTGACGTTGTTCGTCAATTGGCTCGTCAAGCCCTTCAGCATGGCCTTCTTCGCCTGGGTGTTCATTCACCATGCGTTTTCGGCCTGGATTGACCCGGAGACGGCGAAGAACTACACCGCCGGTCTCATCATCCTCGCCGCCGCGCCCTGCACGGCCATGGTGTTCGTGTGGAGCTACCTCACCGACGGCGACCCGGCCTACACGCTGGTGCAAGTGGCGGTGAACGACCTCATCATGCTGGTGGCGTTCGCGCCCATCGTGATGTTTCTCTGCGGCGTGGCCAACGTGGTGGTGCCGTCGAAGGTGCTCATCACCTCGGTCATCGTGTTCATCGTGATCCCGCTGGCGGCGGGCTTTTTCACCCGCAAGGGCCTGCTGAAATCACACGGCCAGGAGTGGTTCGAGCAGAGATTCCTGCCGAAGTTTCATCGGGTGACCATCGCGGCATTGCTGGCTACGCTGGTGCTCATCTTCGCGTTTCAGGCGGAGAACCTCACGACGCGGTGGTTTGCGGTCATCCTGCTGGCCATTCCCATCCTGGTGCAGGTCTATTTCAACTCCAGCCTCACCTACGGTCTGATGCGCCTGTTTCGCGTGCCGCACAACGTCGCGTCGCCCGGCGCCCTCATCGGCGCAAGCAACTTCTTTGAACTCGCGGTCGCCGTGGCCATCACACTGTTTGGCCCCAGCTCCGGCGCGGCGTTGGCCTGTGTGGTGGGCGTGTTGGTGGAAGTGCCGGTGATGCTCTCCGTCTGCATCGCCTGCAACCGGACACGGCATTGGTTTCCGGCCCACGCCGATTTCATGACTAAGGGAGATTGACTCCCTGGGTACCGATACCCGCCCAAACACCTGGATCGCCCCGTGAAACCGCTACTCCGATTCGGAAGGCTCGCTTCGGAACATGTTGCGGAATCGCTGGTTGGTTTCTTCCGCTGAAAACCGAGTAGAGTCGGGTTTTCGGAGCTGTTTTCGGGGCTTGCGACCTCAACGGTTCGGCCGCACGCTATGAAAGAGACACTTCTTGCAGCCGCAACCGCCAACGTCGTTCCCTGAGAGCCTGTCGGGCTTGATCGAGCGCGTCACCTTCTGGAATGAAGACACGGGATTCGTCGTCCTCAAGACCAAGGTCAGTGGGCATCGCGACCTGGTGACGGTGGTGGGTTCGTTGCCGTCCGTCAGCCCTGGCGAATGGGTGACCGCCCAGGGCCGCTGGGTCCAGGACAAGGAATTCGGTCGGCAGTTCAAGGCCGAGCTGCTCAACAGCACCGCGCCCACCACCAGGGAGGGCATCGAGAAGTACCTGGGCAGCGGCATGGTGAAAGGCATCGGCCCGGTTTACGCCCGGAAGCTGGTGCAGATGTTCGGCGAGACAATCTTCGACGTGATCGAAACCGCCTCGGCCAAGCTCGAGCAGGTGGAGGGGATTGGCCCCAAACGCCGAAGGCGGATCAAAGAGGCGTGGGCCGAGCAGAAGGTCATCCGCGAGATCATGGTCTTTCTGCACAGCCACGGCGTCAGCACGAGCCGGGCGGTGCGCATCTACAAGACCTACGGCGAGGACGCGATCGAGAAGGTCCGAGCCAACCCCTATGCTCTGGCACAGCATATCCACGGCATCGGCTTCAAGACTGCCGACCAGATTGCCCGGAAGATCGGCATCCCGGTCGATTCCTTGCTCCGGGCTGGTGCGGGCCTGAGCCATGTCCTGCTGGAGGCCGCCAACAACGGCCACTGCGCGCTGCCGGTCGATTTCCTGAAGGAGGAAGCCGGCAAGCTGTTGCTGGTGGACGAGAAGATCGTCAATGCGGCATTGGAGCGGACACTGGCCAGCGGGGACCTGGTGCGGGAGACGATCGGCGGACAGGATCTGGTCTTTCTGCCCCAGCTCAAGCGTGCCGAGGGCGCCATTGCCGCGCGGATCCGGAGCTTGTGTGCCTCGCCGGCTGCTTACCCGCCGATCGATGTGCCCAAGGCGGTGGCCTGGTGCCAGCAAAGGACAGGCAAGGAACTTGCCCCCAGCCAGCGGGAAGCGTTGAAGCAGGCTTTGAGTACCCGGGTGCTCATCCTCACGGGCGGGCCGGGGGTTGGCAAAACGACGCTCGTCAATGCCATTCTGCTGATCCTCCGGGCCAAGAAAGTACGGTGCCTGTTATGCGCGCCCACAGGCAGGGCAGCCAAGCGTCTGTCGGAGGCTACCGGGATGGAGGCCAGGACGATTCACCGCCTGCTGGAGGTGAATCCGGCGACCGGCGCGTTTACCCGGAATGAAGGCCGACCACTGGAGTGTGATCTCCTGGTCGTGGACGAGACTTCGATGGTGGACGTGCCGCTCATGAACAGCCTGCTGCGGGCCCTGCCACGCACCGCCGGTCTTCTGCTGGTGGGCGATGTCGATCAATTGCCTTCGGTCGGCCCGGGCATGGTCTTGAAGAATCTGATCGACAGCGGCGTGGTACCGGTCGTGCGCTTGACGGAGGTCTTCCGTCAGGCAGCCCACAGCCGGATCATCACGACCGCTCACCGCATCAACGAGGGGATGATGCCCGAAGTGACGGCCAGCGAGGCTGAGTCGGATTTCTTCTTTGTCGAGCGGGCGGAGGCGAAGGAGATTGCCGCGACGCTCCTGGCGTTGGTCAAGCATCGGATCCCGGCGAAGTTCAGGTTCGATCCCATCCGGGACATTCAGGTGCTCTGCCCGATGAACCGCGGGTCGCTGGGGATCCGGGAGCTGAACCTCATGCTCCAGGCTGAACTGAACCCGGCCCGGCCCGGGGAACCCGTCGCGGAGAAGTTCGGCTGGCAGTTCCGGGTCCGCGACAAGGTGATTCAGACCGAGAACAACTACGACAAGGACGTGTTCAACGGCGACATCGGGCAGATCGCGAGGATCGATCCGCTGGAGCGCGAGGTGGTGGTGCGGTTCGACCAACGCGAGGTCGCGTATGACTTTGGCGAGCTGGACGAGGTCGCGCTGGCGTACGCGATCACGATCCACAAGTCGCAGGGATCCGAGTTCCCCGCGGTCGTGATTCCTCTGGCCATGCAGCAGTACCTGCTGCTCCAGCGCAACCTGGTTTACACCGGCATCACCCGGGGCAAGAAGCTCGTGGTGGTCGTGGGCCAGCCCAGGGCGCTGGGGATGGCGGTGCGGAACATCCGGACGGAGCAGCGGTTTTCGGGGCTGCTCGCCAGACTGCAGATCGAGTCCCCTCAGCTCAGCCCTTAAATGAGTTCCGTCCAAGGACCCGCCAAGCCCAGTCGTGACTTGTCTTTTCGCAGCAGTGCGCGCATGGTTTGTGGCCATGAACAACCGCATCCTGCGGCAATTCGTCACCGCCAGCCGAGCGCTCCGCTGGGAGAAGGCTCAGCCACGAACAACCGAGGCGCGCTCACCTTGAGCAACCTGAACCGAAAGGAGAATCCAGATGCCTGAGCCGGTTATTGCGGTCAAAAAGCCTGCGGTGCTGGATCTGCCGGCGGGCCATTACTGGTGGTGTCGGTGCGGGCGCTCGAAGGACCAGCCCTTTTGCGACGGGTCCCACGCAGGGACCGGGTTCGAGCCGCTGGAGTTTGTGCTCGACCAACCCAAGCGCGCGACCTTGTGCCAGTGCAAGCACACGAAGCGCGCGCCGTTCTGCGACGGCACGCATGCGCAGTTGTGAGGGGCCATCAACCCGGGCGTGACCTGACGCATGACCTGGTCCTGCCCGTCCTGCTTTTTGCGGTGTTGGGGGGCATGACGTGGGCGGTGCGGGGTTGTTCCGGTTACGGCGCCATGGCTGGATGCCTCTTTGCCGGAGTCACGTGGGGTACGGCCTGGTGGTTCATCGCGCGTGATGCCGGTGCCCGGCAGTCCCGCCGCTACGCTTCGGGTTGGATCATCCTGGCGCTGGCCATCGGCGTCGGTATCTCCGGAAACCGGGGATGGATGCAGTGGCCGAGTTTCTTTGAAGGCCACCTCCAGACCGATGCAGCCAAAGGGGAATATGCCCCCATCTCTCGATCCTATGGCTTTGTGTGGCTGTTCATCGCTGGGGTGCCGTGGGCCGGGATCGGAGCCTGCCTGCTGGCCTGGTGCGCATCCGGGCGGTCGTTGCGCGTCAGGGATTGGTGCCTGCGGTTAGGTTGCGCGTTCGGCGTGGCGTGGCTGGCCCGCATTCTGTTCGAGAATTTCCCCGGGGTTTTCCTGCCGCTCTACCAGAACCTCTCGCCGGAGTACGCGGACCTGCCAGGGCATCCCAACCTCCGCCGGTTGCTCAACGACAATCGCAACGCGATCACGCATCTGGGCTTTTACCTGGGCTGCCTGGGATACGAAGCGGCGCGCCGGGACTGGAAGAACGTCACCCTGATCCTGACCGCAGGCGTGTTGAACGGGCTGGGCTGGGCCTTGCTACAAAACTGGTCGTGGGCGAAAGCCTTCTGGCCGGGCGCAACGTTCAACTTCTGGCGCTGCTGGGAGTCCTCAGGGGGAATCAGCATCGGCGTGGCCTACGGGGTTGCCTACTACCTGGTGAACGGCCGGAGGCCAGACGAAGAGTGGACGACCCGCGAAGCGCGGGCGGGAAATGAACACCCCAATCTCGAGCGGTTCGGCGCCTATACGGGCCTGCTCCTGGGGCTGGGGCTGTCCATCAAGAACGGACTGAAAGGCTGGGCCAACCTCTACCTCGGCAACGAGGACTATTGGAACGGGCTCCTTTGGCGGGTCATCGGCCCGATGCTGGCCCTGGGACTGATCGCCCTGGTGTGGCGGATCCGACGCCGGCCGCTTCCTCGAGGCTTCCAAGGCGATGTGTTTCCGCACGCCTACCGCCTCGTCTGGATCGTGTTGATCACCCAAAACGTCCTGGCGCAACTGGTCACTGGACCCTGGTCGTCCTGGAGCGAAGTGGCGTTCAGCCTCTATTACGTGGTCTTGTTCTCTCTGTCGGCCGTGGTCATCCACCACTTCCACTGTCTGAAGGCTGGCCAGATCCCGACCCGTTGAGCCGCTGGTGCAGTTTCGCCCTCGGCCTCAGAGTGGACGCAGCCAGATGTCCCGAAATCGCACCGGGCACCCGTGGCCGCCCAACGCCAGCGGCCCCTTGCTGATCGGGCGCTTATAGCGCGCGACCAGCTCGCCAAAGGCTTGCTCCGAGCCGTCTTGGGCGTATTGTCGCAGCAACTGTTGGTCGTCGCACATTGTTCGTTCACAGTATAGAAGCCGCCAAAGGTGAAAGCAGACAGGTTTTTTTGCGCAGGGGATCCCAAAGGAACATATGATCGAGCTGCAGTCTTGGGAAAGGCCGGGGTCGATCGGACGATGTCAACCAGCGGACGCGGAGGCGATCTGCCGGATCATCAATGACGCCGCCCAGGCGTATCGGGGCGTAATCCCTGCCGACCGCTGGAAAGAGCCGTACATGCCGCGCGAGGAATTGGCGCACGAGATACAAGAGGGCGTGGTGTTTTGGGCTTGGGAGGAAAACGGTGGCCTGGTCGGCGTGATGGGCCTGCAGCCGGTCAAGGACGTGACCCTGATCCGGCACGCCTACGTGGCGAGCGCCCAGCGCCGCCGGGGTGTCGGCGGCAAGCTGCTCAACCATCTCCTGGAACACACCAGTGGACCGATCCTCGTCGGCACCTGGGCGGCAGCCGACTGGGCCATCCGGTTCTACGAAAGGCACGGTTTCCGGCAAGTCACCCCGGCGGAGAAGGACCGACTGCTCCGGACCTACTGGTCAATCCCGGAGCGCCAGATCGGGACTTCGGTAGTCTTGGCCAACGCCCGTTGGATTTTAGGACCAAATGCCGATCTATCAGCAGATCATTGAACAGGTGAAATGCCCTCTGGCGAGGGGCGCATCAAGCAAGGCGACGATCGGCCGCCGAGCTGACCAGGGTTCCCGCACGACTTTCTCGCCAGCGATTTCATCCGACAAATCATCTTCGGCGGCACCTACTCGACCATCGACGACCATCGCCGGTGACATGACCGCGAAGGGGCACAGGCTCCAGAAAACCCTGGCGGCTCGACCAACTGAGGCCCTCCTGCGCGCTACCGCAGAGGCACCAGCTTCACCAGTAAAGCGCCACTGAAAGGCCTATCAATAGTTCTCCTCCATCACTTCAAAGAAAGCTTGGGGATGCAGACAGGCGGGGCATTTATTCGGCGCTTTCGCACCCTCATGCACATAGCCGCAGTTGCGGCATTGCCAGCGCACCTTGGTTTCCTTGGCGAATACCTGGCTCGATTCAAGGTTCTTGAGCAGTTTCAGATACCGTTTTTCGTGCTCGGCCTCGACTTTGGCGATCAGTTTGAAGGCGACCGCCAGCTCCGCAAAACCTTCGGATTTGGCGATGTCAGAAAACTCAACATAAAGCTTGCTCCATTCCTCATTTTCGCCTGCTGCCGCCGCTTTCAGGTTTTCTGTGGTCGTGCCAATCTTCCCCGCAGGATAGCAGGCCGTGATTCCGACATCTCCGCCTTCGAGAAACTTAAAAAACCGTTTGGCGTGGGCCTTTTCCTGAGCGGCTGTTTTCAAGAAGATGTCAGCAATCTGCTCGCAGCCTTCGTCCTTGGCTTGCTTGGCAAAAAACTCGTAGCGGTTCCTTGCCTGTGACTCCCCGGCGAAGGCTTTTAAGAGATTCTGTTCGGTGCGCGTTCCTTTGAGACTTCTTTCCATAAGTATGTTGGTCAAGTGCGTGCCGAGATCAAAGGTTTGTACCACCCTGCACTCAAACCACGCAAGCGTATCCTCCAACGGAATCCAACCCTTCGATGACGTGTGAGTCCTCGACCGTTTCATCGCGGACCTCCAGGCCGAGGACCCGTTCGAGAGACACCACGTGTGCGCCGCGCAGGTCCAAGTCCGAGTCCGGCGACGGAAACCCGTAGAGATGTGCCTCACTGATCGCAGCAAACCACAGCGGATATGGCTGAGCTGCGGCGATACGGTGAAGGCGCGGGTCGCCTGACTTGAGTTCGCTGAAGTCAGACTGGCCGCTGCCAGATGCACTGCCCGTCCCGGTAAACCTCGCGGACGCGATGGAAGGGAACCCGCCGCATCTGCCCGGACTCATCCGCCACTTCAAAGACGCGTCGCTCGCCTTCCGGGAAGACGAGCTTCTGCAGGGCGATTCGCTGAACTGCACCCTCCCGGCGATCGAGATACCCGATCTCGAACCGCCCCTTGCCAAACTCCTTGTCATGGCGGATGCGGGCCAGCAGTTCGTGGATGGGCTGCATGGTGGCTACTCCCGGTCGGGCATCTTGAATGGAATCTGCACGAACCAGAGCCCCCACGCCATTACAAATCCCGGCCACGCTTTTCGCACGCAGCCGACTTGGCCGCAGTTGTCCGAAGTGCCACCGGCCACCGTTGAACTGTGCCAAGACGATTGGCTTTGCTTCACTCCTCGCCCGTGGCACACTCTGCACCCTGGACTATGTCCTTCGACCGTGAGCGGATGCAGGCGCGGGCGGCAACACTCGCCTCCCAGGGCGTTTACCTCGGCACGTCCAGTTGGAAGTACGAAGGCTGGATGGGCCAGCTCTACACCGCCGGACGATACGAGTACCGGGGCAAACTGGCCAAGACCCGCTTCGACCGCGATTGCCTGAGCGAGTACGCCGAAGTCTTCAAGACCGTGTGCGTGGACGCGGCGTACTACACCTTTCCCAGCCAGCAGTATCTGGAACGTATGGCCGACCAGGTGCCGGAAGATTTCCTCTTTGGCTTCAAGGTGACCGACACCGTCACGATCAGGAAATTCCCGAAGCTGGACCGCTTTGGCGAGCTGGCGGGGAAGGCCAACGAGAATTTCCTAAACGCCGACCTCTTCGTGAAGGCGTTTTTGCACCCCTGCGAGGCAATTCGCTCGAATGTCGGTCTGTTGATGTTCGAGTTCTCGCGGTTCTGGCCGACCGACTACGAGCATGGCCGCGACTTCATCGCCGACCTGGACAAGTTCCTGGGCCAGTTGCCCAAGGGCTGGCCCTACGCAGTCGAGATACGGAACCGAAACTGGCTCCGCCCGGACTATTTTGAGCGCCTCGCCCGGCACCAGGTTGCGCATGTGTTCAACTCCTGGGAGGCGATGCCCCCGGTCGGAGAGCAACTGGCGCTGTCCGGCAGCCAGACCAATCCGGCACTGATCGCCGCCCGGTTTCTGCTCAAGCCCGGACGGAAGTACGAGGAGGCGGTGAAGACGTTCCAGCCCTACGACAAGACCAAGGAGGTCAACGACGAGGCCAGGAAAGCCGGGGCGGCGTTGATCGCCGATGGGGTTAAGGCGACGGGCCGCAAGACCTTCATCTACGTCAACAACCGGCTCGAAGGCAACGCGCTCTCGACGATCGAGGCGATGATGGACATGGCGATGTAGCGGCGCAGGTTTGGAACTATCAGTGATTCCAACGCGTCGTGGAATCGCTGCCAAGTTCGACTTCACCAGTTGTGTCAACCTGTGGGACTGACCCGTTGACGTTCCGCTTCTACCTGGATTGCATCGAAGATTTCCTTCGCTAAGATTGGGAATGCGGCGTCCTGGAATTGCTGATCGTCCATATACCGCGTCACGATCTTGTCGTTTTCAGCCATGCGCTGAATCATCAAATCCTCGACCAGCTTGCGGATGCCCAGCGCGAACTTGTCGAGCGGGTTCGCCAGCGCGGTCTTGATCACCTGCTCGTTTTGCACGGCGCGTTCTTTGATTTGGGCAAAGAAGAGGCGATCCTCCTCCGTGAAGTCGGTGCCAAAGCGTTCGTTCAGCACTTTGATGATCTCGGACAATGGAACCCGGTCTTCTTTGGCCTTGCCTGTGCCGACATCGGTCGGGCTTTTGACTCCCTGCGCGTCTCCGTCCTTGAGTTCGATGGGCCCGGAGAAGACGCGCTCGAGCCGGTAGTATTCCAATCCGACTTCGTCGCCGATCTTCAGCACCGTGTTGTCCCGATCAAGAGGCAGATGGGGTAGCAGGAAGCGACCGTAGCTATAGAGGATTTCCAGTTCAGGATCGGAATAGGGCACGATCTGGCTCAGGAAAGCGTAAACCTGCACATAGCCACTCAATCTGTCGCGGAATGCGGTACGCTTCTCCTCCTCGGCAATGGCCTTGAAGCGGTCCACGGCTGGCTGCAAGTGCTGCTGCATGTGCGCATGGTCGCTGGCGTTCTGGCGCTCAGGCGAGCGATAGAAAATGCGAGCGAAAGCTTCGACCTCGCTCCAATGATAGACCTGCGACTGATCGAGTTCGTGCTTCAGTGTTTCGAGCTTCGCCGGGTTGGATTCTTCCTGGAGGCTCGTCGCGTCGAAATACGGCTTGAAGGCCCGATAGATGTCTTCGGGCGGGTTGACGAAGTCCAAGACGAAGGGCTCGTCCTTGCCTGGAATCTTCCGGTTCAGGCGCGAGAGCGTCTGGACCGCCTGCACACCATCCAGCCGTTTGTCCACGTACATGGTGTGGAGAAGCGGTTGGTCAAAACCGGTTTGATATTTGTTCGCGACCAGCAACACCTGGTAATCGCACGAATCGAACCGCTCTGGAAGCTGCCGTTCGCTGATGGGCTTACCGGTGACAACGTCAGGGTTCATTCCTGGCTCGGTGTACTCGAGGCCGTCTCCGGGTCTTTGACGGTGCCGCTGAAGGCGACCAGGACGCGGATGTCGGCATATCCGTTTTCCTTGATGTAGCGCTCAAACGCCAGTTTGTAGCGCACCGCGTGCAGGCGCGACGATGTGACCA
>Ga0315274_10003433_pt1 | contig 23549 bp, 19 predicted proteins | sample YL17G02_20_MG_FD_203700 | JGI IMG/M metagenome (GOLD analysis project Ga0315274, IMG submission 203700) | Sediment microbial communities from Yellowstone Lake, YNP, Wyoming, USA - YL17G02_20 | ecosystem: Environmental > Aquatic > Freshwater > Lake > Sediment | place: USA: Wyoming | collected...
GGCCAGTACATAAGGTATACGAAATAGTTGCGCCGCGGGTATCGCGAATGTCACCTGGCAGACCTGAACAACGTACCCGCAGCCCACAACAATTGAGGGAGCGTCACGAAGGATGGTGCATGGGGGTGCGCTTATTCCACGGAAGGTGCGCGGCAACGCGGCCCGAGGCGGCGGAATGTGGCCGCCACCGGCCTACCCGTGCGGGTGGGTATGGAGCTCACGGGGACTGCGCGGGGCGATGGTGACCGGGCCCTGTGGACTCAACCGATCAAGAGGGCACCTCGGCGAACACGCGCGCCGGCGCAAAGGCAACACCCACCATGGTCGGCCCGGTGTGTGCGCCCAGGACGAGCGACATTTGCGCGGTGGGTCGCCAGTCACAGCGGAAGCGCGTGTCAAGCAGGGCGCGCAGGTCACCCGCACCGCCGGGGTTGTTGGCATGCATCACTTGAACTCGCAGGTTGCTGCCTGGCGGGTGTTGGCCCGCAATCACGCCAACCAGCCCGGCCAGTGCGGCTGGAAAGGCGCGTGCGTTGCCGCGCTGGACGTAGGTGCCGCGCACCTTTTCCACTCCGATCAGTGGTTTGATGTTCAGTAGGGAGGCGATCAGGCCCTTCATGTGGCTGATCCGCCCGCCGTGAATTAGATACTTCAGCTCGGCCAGGGTGAACAAGCTGTCGCTGGCTTCGCCGATCTTGCGCAGGAACGGTAGGATGCGCTCCATGCCCCAGCCTGCGCGCGCCATGCGGGCGCCCGCTTCCACCTGCCAGCCGGAGGCAGCCGATAGGTTCTTGGTGTCGACGTGCGTCACCTTGGCCTCCGGCACCAGCCCGGCCCCGGCCAGCGCGGACGCAAACGTCCCGCTCAATCCGGACGACATGTGGATGGAGAGGATCTCGGCCTTCTGCGCGGCAAGGCGGCGGTAGAGCGTGGCAAAGTCCCCGGCGGAAGGCTGAGAGGTGGTGGGCATGTTCTCGCTATGCGCCAGCTTGTCGTAGAACGCATCCGCCTGGATGTCGACGCGCTCACGATACGACTGCCCCTCCAGCGAGACCACAAGCGGGACGACGTGGATGTGCAAATCGGCGATTTGCGCGGGGGTCAGGCTAAGGTCTACACCGGAGTCGGTGACGATTTCCATGAGCTGCTCCTGGGCGGGGCGCGACCGTGCTGGCAGCGTCGCGCCAATGTTGATTTGAGTGTGACATTCCTCGCGAAGGACGGTCGCGCTGAGTGCGGCCAACTAAGTCACCCCGTTTGTTGGTCCGGCGCGAGTGCATTGTAGTCTACCTCGAGGAAGAGGGGGGGCTGGGCACTGCCTCGTGCCCAGGTCCCCGCTTCATTCGGGGGGGCCCGGTGGTCGGGCCTTCGAATCGTCTACCCCGGGAAACCGTGCATCAATGGGGGCCCTTGCCCGTGACGCCTCGCCTTGGCAAGGACCCCGAGTACCGCGATGGTCATGGCCTTCTCACCGATGGCGAGAATCCCGCCGCGGTTGCCCTCGTGGGTCCACGCTTCGAATGCGCTGGCGCTCATCGTCGGTTCTCCTTCAACCCGCCGTTTGCGCCGGTCCTGCCTCCAGAACATCGCGCGTCACCGATCCCTCGAACTGCTTGAAGTTCTCGGTGAACCGCGCAGCCAGCGCCCCTGCGCGCGCGTCATAGGCTTGTGCATCGCCCCAGGTCGAACGCGGGTCGAGCACGCCCTCCGGCACACCCGGGCAGCGGGTGGGCACCGCCAGGCCGAACCATGGGTCGCTGCGGAAGGGCACTCCCTGCAGGTCGCCGTGCAGCGCCGCGCTGACCATCGCCCGGGTGAAGGGTAGGTCGATGCGCTGCCCAACGCCGAACGGGCCGCCGGTCCACCCGGTGTTGACCAGCCATACCTCAGGCTGATGTGCCGCGAGCTTCTCGCCGAGCAGCCCCGCATAGGTCGTGGGCGGAAGCGGGAGGAATGGGGCGGCGAAGCAGGCCGAGAACGTGAGCTGAGGCTCGGCCGCGAGCCCTTTCTCGGTGCCGCCCAGCTTCGAGGTATAGCCCGAGAGAAAGTGATACATCGCTTGGGACGGCGTGAGCCGCGCGAGCGGTGGCAGAACGCCCGTGGCATCCGCCGTGAGAAAGAAAATCGTGCGCGGATGTCCGGCACGGCCCTCGGCCAGCGGGTTGGGAATGAAACCCAGCGGGTAGGCCGCCCGCGTGTTTTCGGTGAACGTGCCGTCTTCAAAGTCGAGCCGCCGGCTCTCCACGTCCAGGACGACGTTCTCCAGCACCGTTCCAAAGCGCCGCGTCGCTTCCCAGATGAGCGGTTCAAGTGCGGGCCGCAGGCGGATCGTCTTGGCGTAACAGCCTCCCTCGAAATTGAATACGCCGTCCTCCGCCCAGCCGTGTTCGTCGTCGCCCACCAGGCGGCGGGCGGCATCGCTCGAAAGCGTGGTCTTACCGGTTCCCGAGAGGCCGAAGAACAGGGCCACATCTCCCTGTTCGCCGACGTTGGCCGAACAGTGCATCGAGAGCACCCCGCGCTGCGGCAGGAGGTAGTTCAAGATGGTGAAGATCGCCTTCTTGATCTCGCCGCCATAGCTCGTCCCGCCGATGAGAATCAGTCCCCGTTCGAGATCCAGCGCAATGAACACTTCCGAATTGGTGCTGTCTTCTTCGGGGATGGCGTGAAAGCGCGGCGCGTCCAGCAGGGTGAACTGGGGGATGTGATCGGGCAGGGCGGCGGGAGGCAGGCGCAGGAAGAGATTGCGGGCGAACAGACTGTGCCATGCGTATTCGGTGACGATGCGGATCGGCACCGCGTGCGCGGGGTGTGCCCCGGCCACAGCATCTTGAACGAAAACGTCTCGTCCCTGGAAGTACGACCGCATGCGCAGATGCAGGCGCTCGAACTGCGCCGGGGTCATCGGCCGATTGACCTTACCCCACCACACCCGCGAGTCACTGGGCGCCTGCTGGACAATGAACTTGTCGTTGGGCGAGCGTCCAGTGTGATGGCCGGTACGCACAACCACCGGCCCAAGATGGGCCAGCTGTCCTTCGCGGCGCGAGACAATGCGCTCAACCAGCATGGGCGAGGGCAGAGTCCAGTAAACCAAGTTCAAGTGGGTCAGCCCATGGTTCTCTAACCCGTGCCGGCTGGGGGTACCTATTGCATTGGGCATAGCGTCTCCTCACGTTCGTTGGATGATAAGAGGCTCGGGCACCCGCGCGGTCGCGGCCAACTCGCCGAAGCGCGTGAGCGCCCTGAAGTAGGGCAGAATACTTGGAAGGTAGTGCCGTTCGCCGGCCGCGTGAGGCGCCAGCCCCGATTGCCCCCATACGATGGCCTGACCGTTCGGCGCGAAGCGCGCGCTCGTCGCGTGCAGCTTGCGCCCCAAAACCGGCTCTCGACCGGAGGTCTCACGCACCGCTTGGAGCAAATGCTGAGCAAACGGGTTGGCCGGGTCGCAGCGAACGCCTTCTTCACACGAGAGGAGTTCGAGCTCGAGCCCCTCTGCATTGGCCAGGGATCGCAGGAGGTCCACCAGTCTGCGCAGGCTATCGCCTGGGAGGCTGCGCACCTCAAGGCCCAAGGCCGCCCGGTCCGCCGTCAGGTTGAACACGCCGCGTTCTCCTGAAACCAGATAGGGGAAGGCAACCTGCGATCGCCAAGAGATCGGCGCCTGGAGCTGCAGGTGCAGGCGGGCCGCCTCCAGTATGCGGGCGCGGCCCTCGACCAGCCGCATCATCACGTCTGAGCCGGGTTGCACTGCCGAATGGGTGCGCGTGCCCCGCGCGCGCAATTCGGCGCGCAGCAAGCCGCGGTTCTCCAGGCACACCTCTCCCACGAGTTCATCGCCGCGCTCGCCGGTGCGTTCGCCGGCGATCATCAGCGCCGGAACGGGCTCGCCCTCATGCGCCAAGGTCTGCAGAATGTGGGGCGTGCCCGTCGGCTCGGTCTCTCCCGGCTCCTCATTGCCCACCAGCAGCAATCGTAGGGGCGGGTAGGGCGGCCCGGCGTGCCGGGCCGCCTTCATCCACACCACGTAAGTCGCCGCCACCGTCTTCATGTCGGCCGCGCCGCGCCCCACCAGGTAGTCGCCCTCCAGCCTGGGCGTGAATTGCCTCTCATCCGGGTCGGGCCCAACAACGTCCAAGTGTCCGAGGAGCACGACCGGCGCGGGACCCTCGCCGGGAAAGCCTGCGAGGAGTGCCGGGAAGCGACCCTCGGCAAATACGCGCACCTCCAGGCCGCCGCGCCTCAGCTCGTCGCCGACAAGATGAACAGCCGCGTGGATTGCTTCCAGCCGCGGCGATCCGCCGGGTGCAACGCTGACCGACGGGATGGCGATGAGCCGGCTGGCCAGCCGCACGATTTCGAGCGTGACGTCGTCCACCGTCGGGTCCAGGTTGATTGCAGCGGGCCGTGCCTCGGCCGTCGGCAAAAGGTGCGCGGCCTCCGCCCGCAGCCACAATGCCTCAAGCTTGCCGGCCATCGGGCCAAGGCCCGCGAGCTCGCGCCGAATGAGCTCGATATCGCCGGCCACCTGGGCGCGTCGCTCATCGAAGAGGCGGCCGAGGGCTTCCGCATCGACGACCGAATGGTCATCCGCATCCGGCAGCAACCGCGCTCGTATCTGCTCCGCCGCATTGGGGGCGCCGCGTGCCATCTCGACCAGCGGCTTCAGCCATTCGTCCCAGCCCAGCGCGTGGGCCAGCGGCCGGACGTTGTCGAGCGTTTCGCCCAGGAATGCCCGCATGCCCACTCGCACGCGGGAGAACGGATGCTCGAGTTCCGCGTCCATTCCTTTGATTGCCGCGGCCGCCTCATTGCCGCGCGCGCGCCGCAAGTCATCCCGCCCGTAGTGGAAGAGACCGCCGAATTCCGCATCCGCGTAGCCGCGCAGCAGCAACAGTTCCTTGAGGGCCAGGTTGGCGATCTCCAGGTCGAGCGGCAGACCGCCCTCGTCGGTGCGCACCTCGACCCGCGCCATCGGCAGGTCGATCCGAGCCAGCAGATTGTGGACGATAATCTCGCGCGCCACATGCTCACGCGAAGGCGCATCGCGCCCATTCTCCTCGTACAGTCCGCGTTGGCCGAGCGCCTCCAATTCCTCGGACGAGATGGCGATCAACCGTTCCACCGGTTCGGCCAGCGAGCGAGCCCGCACCGGCGTCCAGTTGTTGTTGCCGAAGCGAATCCCTCGCCGTACCAGATCCTTCGAAAGCCGGACGTAGTCGGCATGGGTGCGGTAAAGGTACGGCGGGTCGAGTTCCGGCGGGCTGGGAAACGTCAGCGTGCGGACCGAGGCGTGCTCGGTCAATACCACAACCGGCTGGCCCTCTCGCACCTCGGCGCGCAAGGGGGTGCTGGCCGAGGTGGCGATGAACAACGCTGCATGAGCTCGCAAGAGGCGGGTGGCGCGCGCATAAACCTCATTGCGATAGGCATCCAACTGAGACGGCCGGCGCCGTGCGCGCGGGAGATGAACAAGGTCCCATGCCAGCAGCGGCTCCGGCAGCGAGAGGTTGGCGTGAATGCCGGCCGTCGCCAGGCGTGAACCGAAGAGGTCGACGCAGCGCTCAAGGTAGCAGCGCTTGGCCAAATTCCAGCCGCGCGGAATGGATTGATGTCCGACCTCCACCGGATAGAGAAGGTTGCCGTGCCACGCGTGAAGCGAGCCGGCGCCGCCCATGGCGGCTCGCTCGAGCGTCGAGAGAAGACACGCCTCGAAGAGGCGGGCCTGATAAACGGCCAGTGGCGGCGAATAGAAAGGATCGGTGGCCCACTCGATCATCCAGTTGAACACCTCGAGCTGGCTGTATCGAGCCAGCCACTCCGGTAAGTACGCCTCGCGCAGCGCATCGGCCAACGTCGCCTGCGAGTGCGCACCCGGCCAATGGAGAGCCGGCCGGAGGTCCGCTCCCATGACGTTCCATTCCAGCTCCAGGCCGCTCGTTCCGCGCTCGGGGAAATTGCGCGCGGCCGTCTGGCGCGCCAATTCCAGACGGTCGACGAAACGTGCAAGCTCAGTGTTGGACCAGGGCATCCAATCCCTCCATCAGGCGCTGCGCGGCGCCCAGCGTTCTCTCCACCGGCGTTGCATACGAGAAGCGCAGCCATTCGGCACCGTAGGGCGAGAAGAAGGCACCCGGGACAATTGCCACGCCATGCTGCTCGGCCAAATACTGCCCGAGCGGTTCGCTGTCGCTCCAGCCGCGCGCCGCGAGCCAGCGCCCGACGTCCACGAAGGCGTAATACCCCTGGCCGATAATCGCGCGCAGCCCGTGCGCGCAAAAGAATTCGCGCAGCGCCGCACGGCTGAGGTTGGTTGGCTCGCGAATACCGCGAGTGGCCTCTGCGTAACCGAGTTCATACGCGGCGATGGCCACCGCCATCGAGTAGAAGGAGGGAATCACGGTGTGCGAGGCGCGCGCGACGATGAACCGCACCACGGCCTCGGGGGCGATCAGGTGGCAGTTGCGCACGTTCGAGGCGCCGAGGGATTTGGTCAGGCCGTCGAGGATCAGGATCCGCTCACGCTCGTGGGGGTCGAACGCCGCCAGGAAGTGGTTGAGGTCCATCGCCGCTTGGTCCGTCACGTAGTGATACATCCAATCGTAAAGCACGAAGGCCACACCCAGGCGCAATGCGGCCTTGCCCAGCGCGATCTGTCGATCGGCGCTGAGCACTCCGCCGGTCGGGTTGTCGGGGCTGGTGATGACGAGCCCGGCCAGCTTGCGCCCGAGCCGCGCCGCGTGCTCGCTGCACGCCTGCAGCCCATCTTCGGTGTAAGCCCATCCGCTCTGCGCATCGCCGGGCGCCAGCAGTACATTGGCCCCCACGCCGTACGGCCCCCAGTTGTACGAAATCCACGGCACCCGGCTGACGACGATGAAGTCGCCGGTGCGCCCATGCCCGAGCGCAAGCATTGCGGCATACGCTTTCGCCAGCGCGTCGCGGCCGCCCACGGTGGCTATCACGTTATTCGGGCCGAGGCCGGTCTCGGGCGAGGCGTGCCAGTAAGCCTCGAGCACTGTGCGCCGGAACGCGTCGGTACCGTAGGGCAGGTCGTAGGCACTGCCGTGCGCGCGTTGCAGCTCGGCCGCGCGCTCGAGAATCTCGCCCGGCACGCCGGGCAGCGAGGCGCCGCCATCCCCCTGCGAGGCGTCGAAGCTCGGCCGCTCCGCAGAGTTCTTGACGAATACCGCCAGGCTCTTGTTGATCAGGAACATGCGCGACGGCGGGATCTCGGCCATCTGTCCAAGATGCGCGCTCACCGGGACGAGGCGCTCTTCGGGCACGACCGTGACGGGGCGATCGACGAGGGCTGCCATGGTCTTCTCCTCCGCAGGCGGATTGCGAGATGAAACAAAAAGGCCCCGGCCGAAGGCCGGGGCCAAGATGTTGCGCGAGGTGGCAGGTCAAGACGCGCATATCCCAGACCCGGCGGCCTTCTCGGGGCCACGGCAGGTATTCAAGTCCTTGCGGGTCGGGCGTGCGCTTCGACTACCCATTTCAAACATTGTATCACCCGTGTCAAGCCCCCCTGCGTAAATGGGAGATCTGGCGCGCGGGGTGCAGAGCCTCTGGAAGAACCGAGCTTGGCCCACGATCCAGGTTGGCGTGTCCCAGACAAGTGCATCAGGGAGACGCGCCACACTGCCATCGGGGGTGCGCCTCGCCGCGTGGAGTGACGCCGTCCATCGCAAACACGCTTTCGCCTTTTCCGCCAAGGCGAGCATGCAGCAGAGCAGGTCGCTGGCTGGAGGCGTTGTTCGTTTGTGTAATTCAGGAGGCCCGGACGCTGGAGGAGTTGGTCATTCCCGCGAAAGCGGGAATCTAGAAGAGGTTGGATCCTGGGGTGTGATTCGCGCGGGCAGGGTGATCACGCGTTGACCGGGCCGCTGATGGGTTCCGTCTTGCCCTCTCACCTGGCCTTGGTGCGCCACAGCACTACATAGGCCAGGAGCATCAACGCCAGCCCTCCCCCGTCGAAGAAAATGAAGCGCATCCCCGTGGCCCACAACACCGCGTGCCCGGGCGCTAAGCTGAGCACAAGCCAGGTTTCGCCGACTAGGCCGATGGCCTGCTGCCCCAGGACGACCGCGAATAGTACATGCTGGGTGCGCGGTCGCCAGATGACCGCGGGATAGGTGGCGTTCCACATCAGAAACAGGATCCCGAAAGCCTGGATGATTGCCCGCCCCGGCGCGCCCCCTATTTCAAACGAGGTGGTGAAGTTCTCGGGCCATCCGAGAAACGTCACCGCGCACCAGACGTTCATCAGGAAGACCGCACCGACCGCCGCGCGCGTGACCCACTCGGCGAGGGCCGGGCTCACTCCTCCAACCTTGTCGCGTGTCATTTTAATCATGGCGTCCCGAGTTGGTGAGGACGGAAATCCTGCGGCCGGATGTTATAATCCTGCCGCGCCGTTGCCGATCCGCGGCGCAGGCTGTCGAACCAAATTGCATGTCACGGAGAGGTAGCGTAGTTTGGCCTAACGCGCGCGCCTGGAGAGCGCGTGAGCCGTAAGGCTCCGCGGGTTCAAATCCCGCCCTCTCCGCCTGAGGCACCGAGCAATCGGTGCCTTTGCGTTTGTCGCCGTCAGCGCCCGGCGTCCGCCAGCCGGGACTTCAGCTCAGCAATCGGGGCCACCGGTGTGGGATCGATACCGTAAGCCATGGCCAGATAGAACGCTGAGTAGTCGCCGAAGTGCAGCGCGGTCAGCATGTGCGCCAACAGGTTCGGCCCCCCGGCCTGGAACTCATCCGTATTGAACCCCTGGACCATGAAGAGCTCGCGCGTGTGCCGGGAGCGCAGTTCGTTGCGTTCGTGTGCCAGCGTAGAGCGCAAGAAGATGAGCATGTAGCGCCCGGTCAAATCCTCCGGCTGCAGCGTGCCGGCAATCGTATTGTGATCGAGCTCGGGCAGCTCCTCATACTGTGCCCAGGCCTTGCCAATCTCTGCGATTTGCGTCTTCCAACGTCGGGCAACGGGGGCCAGATGGTCGGACCCGTAGACGGCTACCCAGCGTCCCATCCATTGCCCGCCCATGCGTTTGGCGGGGTTGTGCACTGCGGGTATATCCGCGCGCAAGTGCGCCTGCTGAGCGCGCATCGCGGTGAGCCCGGCGGCGAGCTCTGCCGAAGGGTCAGGCATCAGCCCCAGGCGGGCGACGCAAGCCATGGGTAAGAGGAAGAGGAATCCGACCGCCGCGCGCGGCTGGGCGCGGAAGGCAAACTGCCACAGGGGCAGCGATGCCGCCTGCGCCTCGGCGGCAAGTTGTCCGCCTGAGGTGATAGCCAAGACCGGCAGGCCGCGGCCTCGCGCCTCAGAATAGGCCGAAAGGGTCTCCTCGGTGTCGCCCGAGTGGGAGGCAGCGATGACCAAGGTGTCGCGGTTGCGAGCCCAGGCCGGCAGCCCGTAATTGCGCCACACCGTGACCGGAGCCGTTCCGATGCGGTCGGCATACGCGGCCAGGAGCGCGCCGCCGATGCCCGAGCCGCCCATGCCGGCCAGAACGATGTGGCGAATCCCGTCGCCGGTCATTTCGAGCGGGAACTTGCTTGCCGCCTGCCACGCGCTCTCGAGCTGGTCGGGCAAGCGGTCGATAAAGCCGAGCATTTCAGCCGAGTCAATCTCTTTCAGTCGCGGCAGGTCGTCGAGGTTCATCTGCCCTCCTGTGCCCTGGCGGTGCGTTTGCTTGTACGCGGCCGGCCTCGGTCGTGGCTAGGCGGTAGACCGCGCGCCGTGTCCACCCGGATTCTTGTGCCACCTCGGCCGCCGCACGCGCGGCAGTCTCGCCAGCATCCATCCGTCCCTGCACCTCTTTGCGCACGCGCGATTCGTCCCAGGCGGCGGCAGCCGCAGGCGATGCGCCGGCGATCACCAGCGTCACCTCGCCGCGCGGCGCCTGGCGCTCGAAGTGGGCCTGGATTTCGCTCACCCGGCCGCGGAGGATTTCCTCGTGCAGCTTGGTGAGTTCGCGCGCCACCGCCATTTGCCGGTCGCCAAGCACGTCACAGATGTCGCCCAGCGCCGGCAGCAGGCGGTGGGGGGCTTCCAGAGCCACCAGCGTGGCCTCAATGGCCGCTACCGCGGCCAGCTGGGTGCGCCGTGCGGCCGCCCGCCTCTGGAGATAGCCCATGTAGAAGAAGCGGTCGGTTGGCAAGCCGGAGGCGACCAGCGCGGCGATCGGTGCGCTGGGTCCGGGCACCGGTGACACCGTATGACCGGCGGCCAGCGCGGCGCGCACCAACTCATAGCCGGGGTCGTTCAACCCGGGGGTGCCAGCATCGCTCACTAGCGCCACGTCCGCGCGCGCCAGGGCCGCGAGGACCGCCTCCAGGCGGGTGAGCTTATTGTGCTCGTGATAGGCCATGAGTGGCGTGTGCAGGTCGAAGTGCGAGAGCAGCTTGCGTGTCTCGCGGGTGTCCTCGGCGGCCACCAGGGAGGCCTCGCGCAGCACGCGCAGCGCGCGCGCGCTGACATCTTCGAGATTGCCGATGGGGGTAGCCACGAGGAAGAGCGTGCCCATTGCGGCCAGGATTGTAGCACACCGGCCCTGCGCACCGCCCGCGGCATGATGCTTATCACCCGCCCGCGGGGATGCATGTCACTGACCCGGCTGGCGGCAGCCGGCTATCATTATTGCAAGTAATTTGCAAATAGGGGACCGCGATGACGGACTTGCTGGAACGGGCCCGCGCGCGAGTGCGCGCTGCCGGCGGACGCATGACCGGGCAACGCCGGCTGATCCTGGAAACGTTGACCGCCTTGCCGGCCCATCCGACGGCCGAGGAGCTGCACGTGCGCGCCGCCCGCCGCGACCCGGCCCTCAACCTGTCCACCGTGTATCGCACGCTGCACTGGCTGGAGGCCGAAGGCTTGGTCGAGCCGCGCCGCTTTCGCGGCCACGGACGCCATGATCATTTCGATCTGGCCGGCGCCCGCGGACAACACCACTTCCTGTGCACGCAGTGCCAGCGCGTGCTGGAGTTCGATGCGCCGCAGGTGGAGGCCGTTGCCCGCGGCTATGAGCGGCGCCATGCGGTCAAGGTCCACAATGCTTCGCTCGTGCTCTACGGGCTGTGTGCGGAATGCGCCGCCCGGCGTGCACCGCCGCGCAGGGGCAGCGCATGACGCAGCCTCAGACCTCCGTTGAAACGGTGCTCAGCCTGGTGGCGGTCGGTCAGACGGCTCTGGTTCTCGGGCTGCATGGCGGCCGCGCGGTCGGCGAGCGCCTGGCGGAGTTCGGACTTGTCCCATCGGCACGCGTCTCCGTGCTGCGCAATTCCCGCCACGGCCCGCTGCTGGTGGCCGTGCAAGGTGCGCGCTTGGCCCTGGGCCGCGGCGAAGCCGCCAAGGTGCGCGTGATTGTCGAACCGGCCAGGACCGGTCACGAATGAAGCTGGCGGCGCTCAGGCCTGCCTTTCGCGGTTCGTGCCATTCGCCAGCGCGTGGGAGCCCCGCCGCCACCGAAGTGCGAATCCTCGACGACGGAGCACAACTGCAGGGGAGGGGCGCGCCCGCCGGCGGTGCTGGCAGCCCGCCGCCGGGCCGAGCGGTGCGCATTGCCATCGCCGGCCAGCCCAATGTCGGAAAGTCCACCGTCTTCAACAGCCTGACCGGCCTCGACCAACACGTAGGCAACTGGCCGGGCAAAACCGTTGAGAAGAAGAGCGGGTTTGTGCGTTTTGGCCAGGCGACGGTGGAGCTGGTGGACCTTCCCGGAACGTACAGCTTGAGCGCCCACTCGGCCGAAGAGGAAATCGTTCGCGACTATCTGCTCTTCCAGCCGCCGGAGGCCGTCGTGGTTGTGGTCGGGGCGGCCACACTTGAACGCAACCTGTATCTGGTGGCCGAGCTGCTGGCCTTCAACGTGCCGCTCGTCGTGGCAGTCAACATGATGGATGTAGCGGCCCGCGAAGGTGTTGAGCTGGACCTGCAGTCGCTGCAGACCGCCCTCGGACTGCCGGTGACGGCCCTCAGCGCAGCGCGCAACGAGGGGCTCGAGGCGCTGCGGGTCTGCGCGCTCGCCACCGCCCGAGGGCCGCGGGCGGCCATCGCGGCACGGCCCTCTTCGCGGCCGGAACATCGCCCTATCATCCGCCACCTGATGCAACTTCTGGATGGGAACATCCCCTCCGCGTACCCGCTGGAGTGGCTGGCCACCAAGCTCCTGGAGGGCGACCCGCGGCTCACGCAGATGGCGCGCGCGAGCCTCCCGCCGCACGCCTTGGCCGAACTCGACCGCCTGCTTCACGCGCACGAAGATGCCTTCCTCGACATCGTCGGGGGGCGCTACGACTGGATCCGTGAGGTCACCCGTGCGGTTGTCCGGCGGCCACGAACCGATGTTGTCAGCCTCACCGACCGCATCGATCGCGTGGCCACGCACCCCACCTGGGGCCTGCTCGCGCTGATAACGATTCTGGGGCTCACCTTCTGGCTCATCTATGGCTTGGCCACTCCCATGGTAAACCTGCTGGCCGGGGCCACCCAGACGCTTGCCGCTGTGGCGCGCACCGCACTGGCTGCATGGCCGGCCTGGCTCTCGGGCCTGGCCATCGACGGGCTGCTGAGCGGTGTGGGAATGGTGCTGGCCTTCCTGCCGGTGATGGTGCTCTTCTTCGCTGTGCTGGGCGTGCTGGAAGATGTGGGGTACTTCGCGCGCGCCGCGTATGTCATGGACCGCTTCATGCATGCCCTCGGCCTGCACGGCAAGAGCTTCCTGCCTCTCTTCCTGGGGTTCGGCTGCAACGTGCCGGCGGCGCTCGGCACGCGCATCCTGGAAGACCGGCGCTCGCGGTTGTTGACCCTGTTGCTCACACCGCTCGTTCCGTGCACGGCACGCCTGGGCGTAATCGCCTTTCTGGCGCCTGCGTTTTTTGGAGCGCGGGCAGCGCTGGTCTCGTCTCTCCTGGTCGCGTTCAATATCCTCATTATCGCTTTCCTTGGGCTCGTGGTGGGCCGCCTCATGCCGCGCCAGACGCCGCCTGCCTTCATCATGGAACTGCCGCTTTACCATCTGCCGATGCCTCGCACGCTGGCGCGCTTCGTGTGGCACAACACGCGTTCCTTCGTCGAAAAGGCGGGCTCGATCATCCTGCTGGCCTCGGCCGGCGTGTGGGCCCTCTCGCGCCTGCCGACGGGAGACCCGGCCTCGAGCGTCTTGGCCTGGGTGGGGCGGGGTCTCGAGCCGTTGGGCGTGCTCATGGGGCTGGGCGATTGGCGCATGCTGACTGCGCTCTTGACGAGCTTCGTCGCCAAGGAGAACACCATCGCCACGCTGGGCGTGCTCTTCGCCGGCCAAGCTCAACACACCCCCTGGCCGGCGCTGGTGGCGGCCCATCTGGCGCCTGCCGCAGGGCTGGCATTCCTTGTCGTGCAAATGCTGTTCATCCCTTGCGCGGCGACCCTCAGCATCCTGCGCCAGGAGGCAGGCTGGCGCTGGGCGTCGTTAAGCGTGCTGCTGCAACTCGCCATTTCGATCGGCATGGGCATTGCCGTATTCCAAATCGCGAGCCGAGTGGGATATGGCTGACCTCTCGGCACACCCCGGTACGCCAATCCCATCGCGCGAAGTCGGCGAGGTAGCGCGCGCTTTGCTGGCCGTCATCGCCAGCGGAGGTTCGCACACGATGTCGTCCCTGGCCGCCCGCCTGAAGGCGAGCCCGGCCCTGGTGGATCTTGCCCTCCAGGTCCTGATCGTCGGCGGAAGGATTGAGGAGGTCGTGCCGCCGGAGGAATGCGCCCACGCAACGAACGACACTTTCGTGGCGTGCCAGACCTGCGGGTTGGCCGCTGCGTGCGAGGGCAAGTCGGCTTCGACGGCCGTCGGGCTGCGCCGCCTGCGCCTGGTGCCCCGCGGGCGCTGACTGGGCCGCCCTGCCGGCGGGCACCGTCCATTGTTGATTGCAGCTGCGCCATGACCGACCCCGAAACCATCATCATTGGATCCGGTCCTGCAGGGTGCTCGACGGCCCTGCATCTGGTGGCTCAGTCGCCCGCCTGGCGCGATCGTATCTTGGTGCTGGAGGCCAAGCATCATCCCCGCGCCAAGTTGTGTGGCGGTGGCGTCACGGTTTTCGGTTTGTTGGTTTTGCGCGGGCTTGGGCTCACGCTCGATGCGCCGCATGTCGAAGTGAACGAGGCGCACATCCGCTTTCAGCGCCGCGCGCTAGAGGTGCGCGGGCAGCCGCTGCTGGCAGTTGTCGACCGAGCGAGCCTGGACGCATGGCTTGTGCGCGAAGTGCGTGCCCGTGGCGTTTGTGTGGAGGAGGATTCACCGGTACGCGCGGTGGAACCAACCTCGAGCGAGGTCACCGTGCACACCGCGGCCCGCGCCTACCACCCAAAAGCGGTGGTTCTGGCGTGCGGCTCTCGGGGCCTCGATCTTGTCGCGTGGCGGGGGGGGCCTCCATCGGGCCGCAGCGCGTTGCGCGGGCTGTCGAGTCCTTTGCCTCACAAGAGCCCGCCGAAGGAGTCTGCGGCCCGTCATCGGTCGAGTTCGATTTCTCTCCGCTGGCGCGAGGGCGCCACGGTTACTCGTGGCGGTTCCCCATGCCGGGCGGCGCGCGGCCCCTCCACAACCTGGGTTTGTTCGATACGAGAATGTACGCTGCCCGCCGCGCGCCCGATCTCAAACCCGGGCTCGAGGAGTATGCCAGGCGCGCGGGCGTGAGCAACCTCGAACCTATCCAGGGCCATCCCGTCCGACTCTACTCTCCCCTGGCGAGGCTTTCTGCGCCTCGCCTCCTTCTCGTCGGCGATGCCGCCGGCGTGGATCCGTTGTTTGGGGAGGGGATCGGTGCCAGTCTGGCCTATGGGCGGGTGGCCGCCCAGGAAATCGATCGTGCGCGCAGCGTGGGGGATTATCGCTTCGCTGGCTTCACCTCGCGTGTGCTGGCCAGCGACCTCGGAGACTACTTGGGTTTGCGCTGGACGTGCGCGCAATTGATCTACGGCCTGGCTCCGCTGCCGGGATTCACCCTCATGGCGTGGGCTATCGCGCGACTCATTGCGCCCAGCTACCATCCTCGGTTGGCGTGAACCTCAGGGCAGGAAATCGAGCGGGTTGACCTTGCCGTAGTCCCCACTCTGCATCTCGAAATGCAGGTGCGGACCGGTGGAATTGCCGGTCGAGCCCGCATAGCCGATGACGTTTCCCTGATACACATTGAACCCGCAGCCCACCGACAACTGGCTGAGGTGTGCATACACCGTCTGCCAGCCATTGCCGTGGTCGATGACGATCAGATTGCCATAGCCCCAATTCGACCAGCCGCCAAACACGACCACCCCGCTGGCGGCGGCATAGATGTTGTCGCCCAGACGTGCGTGCAGGTCGATGGCGGGATGGAACGATGAATACTGGTTGCCGGTCACCGCATGGCTGTCGCTCGGCCACACCCACCAGTTTTCGCCTTTGACATCGCTCAGGTATGGCCCCTGGCAGGCGCCCTCGCCGCCGTATTGCCATTTGTCCTTGTCGGTCCGGCGCAAGATGGGGACCCGCCACTGGACGAAGTCGCGCCGCCCTTCGGGGATGACGATCCACGAGCCGGCCGCGATGCCCGGCGCGGCCGGCTCGACATCCGGTTCAAGAGCGTTGCCTGGCCAATTGACAATGACGTCCGGTGTCACGCTGAAGAACTTGGCCACGCCGTTCAGCCCGTCGCCTTCCTGCCACTGGTAATAGGTTCCATCCACCGGCAGAATGTTGAGCACCTGGCCGGGGCGCAGCGTGTGCGGGTCATCTTTGAGGATGGAGTAGTTGCCCCACAGGATGGTTTCCGGCTGGAGATTGAAGCGCGCGGCGATCGCAAAAAGCGAGTCGCCCTGCTGCACGGTGTAGGGAGTCACGTCGATCCGCGGCCGCGCGGGGACATCGGTGTGCAGCAAGATCTCGCGATCGATAATCGCGCCACCGGCGCCCGAGTCAAAGGCCGGCAGCACGGCCGGCCCGGCGGCCAGCGGCGCGCTCACGGAGGGTGTCGGGGCGCTGCTCAGGTTGATACGGGCTGGAAGCCATGACCAAAGGCTCGGGCGGGCCATCCAACTGAATAGGATCACCAGCCCCAATACGAGGAAATGGCTGGCCGAGCGCAAGATCGGCTCGCGCAGGCCGGAGCGCACTAGATCCTCCCACAGCCTGAACCAGGCTGGGCGCGATTCGCGGGAGGGTTGGTTGACGTCGGGTGACGCGCGGATCGGTTCGGGAGTCATTCTTCACCAATGCAGAACGGGAGGATATCTTCTCGCCTCCCGTTCTGTCAAGCCAGCCTGCACCGCCGATTGCCTTAGCGCGGCTTGGTGCAGCACGTTTAGTAGTAGAGATGCGGGTTCTCAGGAGTCCCCATGTAACGCATCTCGAAATGGATGTGATATCCAGTGGAATTGCCGGTGTTGCCGGCCAGCCCCAGCGAGGCCCCGCCATAACCGATGCCCTGGCCGCACCGGACGTTGACTTGATCCAAGTGGGCATAGAAGGTCACCCAGCCGTTGCCATGGTCGATGATGACCAGGTTGCCGTACCCGCGCGTGCTCCAGCCGGCGAACACTACAACGCCTGCGTCGGCGGCATACACGCCCGTGCCGGGTGCCGCGGCGATGTCGATCCCCGGGTGACCGGGCCAGAAGTCATTGCCCGAAATGGTGGTGAAGTGCCCGGGCCACGACCACGCACCTGAGCCCACCGGGCCGCCATACCCGCCCGCGCAGGCCCCTGGGCCGAGGCTGGGGAAGGAGTAGCGCGTCCCGATCATGACCGGAGCGCCCCAATCCTTGAACGGCCGGCTGCCGCCGGGAACGATGATCCAATCCCCGGGCAACACAGTCGGATTGAGTGGATTGAGATTGTTACCTGACCAGGTGAGGATCTCCTCGGGCGTGGTGTCGAATTCTTCCGCGACCTTCTCGATGGTGTCGCCCTCCTGCCACTTGTAGTACAGGCCATTCACCGGCAGGATGTTGAGCACTTGCCCCGGCCGCAGCAACTCCGGGTCATCCTCGAGCGTGTCATAGTTGCCCCACAAGATGGTTTCGGGTTTGATCTGGAACTTGGTGGCGATGGAGAAGACCGAATCGCCGCGCTCCACTGTGTAAGGGGTGATGCCCTGGGTGGGCCGCTCAGGGCGTACGGTGTGCACGTCAATCGTGCGCCGGATGAGTGTGTCGTTGGCCCGGGCCGAATACTCGGGCAGTTTGGCCAACCCGTTTCCACCCGAGGGGGACGCGGCGGTAACCGGCGGCCCGCCGCTGGCTGCGGCGGTGCGCGCCGGACCATAGGTCCGCCACGTCCACACGCCGCCGGCCGCCAGGGCCAGCACGAGAATTCCCAATCCGATCCACAAGAATCGTTTCTGCACCACTCCCTCTCCATAGCAAGCGATCAACCGATAAGGATGGACAATTCTAATTGTTTTTGGTCAGGGTTTCCAGGAATTCGATATTGTTCTCGGTCTGGCTCAGCCGGGTCAGGATGGCCTCGGTGGCCGTTGTGATATCCATGCCCGCGCCGGTAGGCGGCGCCGTGATCATCTGGCCAAACATGCGCCGCATCAACCACACCCGCGGAGTGATATCTGGGCCGAGCAGCAATTCCTCGCGCCGGGTGGAGGAGCGCTCGATATCGAAGGCGGGGAAGATACGCCGCTCCTGCAGCTTGCGCGAGAGGATTAGCTCCATATTGCCGGTGCCCTTGAACTCCTCGTAGACCATGTCGTCCAGGCGCGAGCCGGTATCCACCATACAGGTGGCGATGATGGTCAGCGAGCCGCCGTCCTCGATGTTGCGCGCCGCGCCGAAGAACCGCTTGGGCGGATAGAGCGCGGCCGGGTCGAGGCCGCCGGAAAGCGTTCGCCCGGAGGGCGTCACGACCAGGTTGTAGGCGCGTGCCAGGCGGGTGATCGAATCGAGCAGGATGACCACGTCGCGGCCGATTTCCACCAGCCGTTTGGCGCGCTCGAGGGCGATCTCGGCCACGCGCACGTGTGAGGTGACCGGCTCATCGAAGGTGGACGAGATGACCTCGGCCTCCACCGAGCGGTCCATATCGGTGACTTCTTCGGGCCGCTCGCCGATGAGCGCCACCATCAGGTGCACATCCGGGTATTTGCGCGAGATGCCGTTGGCGACATGCTTGAGCACGGTTGTCTTGCCGGCCTTGGGCGGCGAGACAATCAGGCCGCGTTGGCCTCGTCCGATAGGGGCCACCAAGTTGAGCAAGCGGGTGGCCAGTTCGTGGCGGTCGGTTTCCAGATCAAAGCGCTTCTCGGGGAAGATCGGCACGAGCGATTCAAACGTGGGGCGCTGTTTGGCCGCTTCTGGGTCGAGACCGTTGATAGCTTCCACCCGCAGCAGGCCGAAATACTTCTCGGATTCCTTGGGCGCGCGGACCTGGCCGATGACCATATCGCCAGTGCGCAAGCTGAAGCGCCGAATCTGCGATTGCGAGACGTAGATGTCGTTGGGCCCCGGCAGGTAGTGTTCGGCGCGCAAGAAGCCGATCCCCTCTTCGACGATCTCCAAGATGCCTCCACGCAGCTCGAGCCCCTGACGCTCGGCATTGGCCTGCAAAAGGCGCAGCACCAGATCGTCCTTCTTCATCCGGGTGAAGGCGGGGATCTCCAATTCTTTGCCGGTGCGGCGCAATTCGGCAAGCGTCATCTTTTCCAGTTCGGCTATGTGCATTGTGGGCTCTCGCTTATCTCTTGAGGAGGGTGGAATGACATCGGATGGCCGCATCGCCGGCGGCGGGTCGGGGTGATTCGAGATCGGTGGACCGTCTCAGTCTAAGGGTGTGCAGACACTCTCGGGGCGAGTAAACACGGGCAAGGTCCAACGCCCGCCCGGCCGAGCCGGGGCGTGCGCCGCATGCGATGGATGCAAGGATACGCGTTCCTTAAGATGGGGTGCCACCGCGCCATTCACGTACAGGTGACCCACGTAGGACTTGAACCTACAACCAACTGATTAAGAGTCAGCTGCTCTGCCAGTTGAGCTAGTGGGCCAAGATGGGGTCGGTAAAGTGGGAGCTACCGGGCATACGATCGCGAGCAGGTCCCTGGGGGCGCCGATTGACAGCTGGCTGGGCGCTCACCGCCACACTGCGGCGAGGGGCGCCTCCCCCCGTGCTGGCAGGATTATACCTGGAATCATGAGGCTGTCAATAGGAGGCTGTCCAGCCCTCGACACCGACACGCATGGGGTGACACGGGCTCTCATCCGGCTCCGAGAACGATTCCATTCCGCGATCGCGGGCGGATCTTCTCCTCACGGGCGCCTTGACCTGGGAGTGCCTGCCGGGCGTTGTGGTATTTGACCTCCCCGGCACAAGAGAGATGGCGCTGACCCGGCCGGTTTGCCGGGGGAGCTTCCCCCGCGAGGTTGCATCGCTCCCGCGGAGCCTCATGCGCCGCACTCTCGAGAGCGAGCTCGGCCCGATGATCTGCGCAGGGTACGCCTCACGTTTTGTCGTGCAGGAGAATCCCGACCACCGGTAGTCTGAGCAGTAACCGTGCCCCGTGCGGTGCTTGACCGAGGTCCCTGGTGCAGTCACGTCCCGCCCGATGGCGCGCTTGATGGGGGCCCCCTTGCCACAAGAAGCTGCGAGAAGCATCGTACACCGTGCCCCGATAGGCCAGATAGATGGGGGAGTCATTCCGCCCGTCATAGCGAGCAAGCTCTGTGCGGGTGAAGGTGCGCACCGGAGGTCTCATCCAAGGCGCTCAATCAACAGAGGCAGGGCCCCGACGGCTCAGGGCCCACCCTCCGCGTGCGGGATAACTCTATGCCATGAAGGGCCGTACGAAGGGCGAAGTCTCGCCCTGGCGCATGAAGTGCCCCGAGGGTCCTTCGCCGAGGAACTCCGAGAACCAGGATTCGTGTTCGATCTCCTCGTTGAGAATCGCGAGCGACAAGGCGTACGTGCGATGGTCTTTGCCGGCGGTGAGATTGCAGACGTGCGTGTAGTCTCCAACCGCACACCGCTCGGCCTCGACGAGCACCTTCAGAATCGCCTTGACATCGCTTGGGTCTTTGGGAAGGGAGGCGGGCGGACAGGCCGATATGTGGTGGAAGACCTTCATGTCGGCGGGCAACTTGCCGCCGAGTTCGTAAATGCGCGGCACCAAAGCCTCGAAGTGATTCCTGTCCTCGATGCGCGCCGTTTCAGCAATGGCCTTGATCCCCTCGCCTTCGAGCCCGATCAGGTTCGCGCGCAGAATCGTGTAGTAGTAGAAAGTGATGAGTTCAGCTGCTAGCGTTCTTGACCAGCAGCTCGACCAGCTCGTCGGGGTTGACTCCGGATCTTTCAACCATCTCCCGTGCGATTTTCGCCATCTTCATTACTCCTAGATGTGCACCAAATGAGGCGGCTGATGGGTAGCCACGGCCCCTATCGTTGTGGGTGTCGCGCAACTATCCGAGGCGGCCTCCATTCGCTTGAGCCACGAGGATCAGCGGTTGTCCTCCCTTTGTCCGACGAATGATCGGCATCCTTCCCCTTGCACTTCGGGCAATAGCCGTAGAACGTCACTTGGTGACGCACGATCCGGTAGCCCTGAGTCTCCTCACGGCTGAGATCCAAGTCATGGAGTTCCCGTTGGACATCGATCAGCGCACCACAGCCCAAGCACGAGAGGTGCTGGTGTTCTTCGGCGTTTGTATCGTAGCGCTGGCTGGACGCGTTGGGTTCCGCCACCGCCGTGAGCACTTTCGGCTTGACGAGTTCGTGGAGCGTGTTGTAGACGGTGGTACGGGACACATCGGGCAGGAGGGCCGACACCCGATCGTAGATCTCTTCGGCGGTGGGGTGCGTCTTCGCCGCAACGAGCAGCGCAACGACGGCCCGCCTCTGGGGAGTCATCCTCAATCCAGAGCGGCGCAGGAGAGAAACTATCGAATCGATCGAGCGAGATACGGACTAAACAGGAATCACTACTAATCGGTAAGCAATGCAAAACAAGAAGGGGGGCTTGGCAAGCCCCGGCAACCGGCGGCCCAGCGGGTCGTGGCGAGGGGTGGAGCCAAATCCGAGACTCCGCGTTCGATCGCGGGGCTCGCCGCCTGGGGATCCACGCGTTCTCAACCTCAGTGGTTGTGCCGCCCAGGGCCTGCCTGCCGGGTGGCCTGACCTGCTCCGGGCGCAAGATCTCGGGAACCGATTGTCACGCCCTCCGATTCGGCAGCACTTGCCTGCGAATCGAGCAAATCAGATATAATCGGGCCCATTCCTCGGAGGCGGACCCGGTGCGCATTTGTTTTTTGGGAGGGACGCATCCTCGGATGTACGTGGGACAATGGACAGGGCGGCGACCGCAGGCCGCGATTATTGAGCACCACTCATGAGAGCAAGGGTGCCACCTCAGCCCCAGTTCACACCCGCTCCTGTCCGAGCCTAGGTGCACAACCGGTTGCTGTGTCATCCGTCGCAAGCGCACGCCATTTGCGAGCACGGGCTAGTTGCCGTGACGCCATCCGGGCGCTCCGCGGGCGTGCGATGGCGCGAGTGTAATGCGTGAGTCCCATCCCTCTGAAGGAGGCATCCATGATCTCCTCATTGTGGTGGCGAGTCGGACGGTTCATGCGAACCTCTCCGGCGCGCCTCTACCTCCTGGCGGGTGTTTTCGTTGCGGGAGCTGCGGCCCTCTCGGGATCGGTCGTGACGGCTGGACCCACCCAGCCGGTGGCCTTCAACCATCAAGTCATGGTGCAAGCCGGCGTGCAGTGCCTGTTTTGCCACAACGATGCACTGCGCTCGCCCTCGCCCGGAATGCCCAGCCTAGAACTGTGCATGGGCTGCCACAAGACGATCGCCGCCGATCGGCCGGCCATCAAGGGACTGGCTGATTACTACGCGCGCGGCGAACCCATCCCCTGGGCGCGCGTCAACTATGTGCCTCGCTTCGTCTACTTCAGCCACAAAGTCCATCTCACGGTGGGCGGCCTCAACTGTGAGAATTGCCACGGCGATGTAGGCAACATGAAGGTGGTCGAGCCCGTCGCGAGGATGAGCATGGGCTGGTGCCTCAGTTGTCATTCCAAGCAACCCAATGCGCCGCAATTGCGCGATTGCGTGATCTGTCACCGCTAGGAGAGCGACATGACCGAGAGAATCTCGCGCCGTGATTTCCTCCGGCTGGGGGCAGCCGGCTCCGCGACCGGCGTCCTGGCGGGATGCACCTCGCCTCGGCGCTGGGTGGTGCTGGAACCGTTTGTCCGTCCTCCTGAGCAGCAGGTCTCGGGGATTGCCACGTGGTATGCCACGACGTGCCGCCAGTGCCCGGCCGGCTGTGGTGTGATCGTTCGTCTCATGAACGGGCGCGCAGTGAAGCTGGAGGGCAACCCCGAGCATCCGCTCAACCGCGGCAAGCTGTGCGCGCGCGGTCAGGCCGGGCTGCAGATGCTGTACAACCCGGATCGTCTGAGCGGCCCGCTGGTGCAATCCACGCGCGGCTCGCGCGAGTTCTCCGCCATCGATTGGAATGAGGGAATCAACCGGTTGTTCCAGACGCTCCAAAAGGCCGGCCCGGCTGTGGCGGTGCTTGGCGGCGCAACTATGTCGGACCACTTGTTCGACTTGTTCTCGAGGCTGCTTGCCGCCGTCAAGGCTCCCGCGCCAGTGATGTACGACCTGTACACGGAACTTGGCGGCTACCGCATGCTTGCGCAAGCCATGGGTCAAGTCTACGGGCGCGCGGCCGTACCGGCCTACCGATTGGGCGAGGCCGATGTGGTCTTCTCCTTCGGCGCGGAGTTCCTGGGTACGTGGACATCGGCCGTCCGCTACGGCGTCGAGTACGGCGCGTTCCGCAGCCAGCCTTACGGCAAGCGGGGCCTGCTGGTCCACTTCGAACCGCGCCAGTCCTCGACGGCCGTCACGGCCGATGACTACTTTGCCATTGCGCCGGGCAGCGAGGGGCTTGTAGCCGGAGCCTTGTTGCGGCTCATCGCCGACGGCAACCTGGGTTTGCCCGGGCGCGCGGAAAGTGCACGCGGGCTTGCGCCGTCGCTGGATGTCGAGCAGGCCGCGCGCGAATGTGGGATTCCAGTTGATGCGCTTCAACGATGGGCGCGGCGTTTTGCCGAGGCAGAACACGCCGTGGCGATCCCCGGCGGCGCGCTGGCCGGGTCTTCGAATGGGATGCATGCCGCGCGAGCCATCGAGGCGCTCAACGTGGTGTCCGGCAGTGCGCCGGCCGGTGTTAACATATCACCCCTCGACCTCGGTTTGGCGCGCAAGTCGCTCAACACATTTGCGGATGTTCAGTCGCTCATCGCGCGCATGCGCGCGGGCGAGGTCCAGGTGCTTCTGGTTCACAGCGCCAACCCGGCCTTTGAACTCCCCGAAGCCGCCGGGTTCCTCGAAGCGCTGGCCAAGGTGCCGTTGGTCGTCTCGTTCGGCGCGATGGTCGACGAGACGGCTGTCTGGTCCGATCTCATCCTGCCCGATCGCTCGTATCTCGAATCTTTTGGCTACGAGGTGGTGTCGCCCGACTTCGGATCGCCGGTGGTTTCGAGCCAGCAGCCGGTCGTGACGCCGGTCTTCGATGCGC
>Ga0315274_10003435_pt1 | contig 23535 bp, 22 predicted proteins | sample YL17G02_20_MG_FD_203700 | JGI IMG/M metagenome (GOLD analysis project Ga0315274, IMG submission 203700) | Sediment microbial communities from Yellowstone Lake, YNP, Wyoming, USA - YL17G02_20 | ecosystem: Environmental > Aquatic > Freshwater > Lake > Sediment | place: USA: Wyoming | collected...
TGTAACTTTGTGGTGGGGTCAAACCTAATTTTTGGGGTTTTTGTGTAAGGCTGAGCCTACCACAAAACCCCGACACTAACACCTCCTCTGAACTCCCTGCGGCGTGAGGGTCCGGGATCAGAAGCTGAGGGACTTGGCCCAAACAACAAACGCGCCCGGCTCGCCGGGCGCCTGTGTTCCTGGCGCAGGTCTGGCAGGTGCACTGCCGCCAACGCTTCCCCCGCCCCTGACCCGTTCCAAGAGTGTAGAACTGTCATTTCCGGGGTCTGGTGTGCGGCAACGCCGCACACCAGACCCCGCTACCAGCATTCCCCCTTCCACGCCGCGGGAAGGGGGCGCGATACGGAGCATCATTTGACAGGAAACGAGGACTGTGGTACTTTGGAACCGAAAGTTTCGTTTCCGAACTGTTCGGCACCGAAACATGGGGGATCTCATGAACCAAGACTCGCTTTACCAGGACACGATCCACAAGTTCCTTACGGTGTACCGGTACCTGCGCGAGTTCAGTCGCCAGATGCAGGAGGAAGGCCTGAGCGGGCGCAAGATCGCGGCACTGCACTACCTGCTCGAAGTAGGCCCACGTACGGTTGGGCAGATCCGCGACTATCTCTACATCAGTGACAGCAGCACATCCGAGCTGGTGGCGTGGCTGCAGAGCAGAGGCTATGTCACTCGCACTCGTTCAGAGATGGACAATCGCGTGGTTCACGTCGATCTGACCCCTGCCGGCCGAGAGATCCTGCAGGGTACCCCGCTGGGTGGCGTTCCCCTCTTGCGCCAGGCCCTGCAAACGCTTCCCGCGGAGCGCCTGTCCGTGATCAACGCTGCCATGACCGATCTGGTACACCTGTTGGAGCTCGAATATGAAAACTGACGTAGCAGCGCCTATCCGGCTCCGCCGCCCAGGAGCGGGACGGACTCTCATGCGCTGCATCAGATATTTGCGGCCGTACTACGCAATGGTTGCCGGGTCTTACCTGCTCTTGCTGGCGACCAGTGGGGTCTTGATGGCCACGCCGCTGATCATGAGGTCCATCGTTGATCAGGGAATCCGGCAAAGCGACATCCCCGTGATCCAGCGGGGCGTGCTGATCCTATTGGGCTTGACCGTGATCCGTGGCCTGTTCTCCTTCCTCTCCAACCGGTGGACAGAGGTCTCGTCGCAGAACGTGGCCTATGACTTGCGCAATGCCATCCACGACAAGCTACAGTCACTCTCTTTCAGCTACCATGACCGGGCCGAGACCGGCGAACTGTTATCGCGAGCCGTCGGGGATGTCGACCGCATCCGCTTTCTCACCGGACGGGCTTTTGTGCGCATGCTAGAGGTCGTGATCCTGGTCGTGGGTGTGGCCGTATCCATGGCCGCGATGAACCTGCGCCTGGCCTTGCTCACCCTGGTCGTCGTGCCTTTCCTGGCCTACGGCGCCTGGGACTTTGGCCGACGCTATCGTCCACTGTTCCGGCTGATCCGAGAGCGTACCGATGCCCTGACCACACGCCTGGAACAGAACCTGCGTGGAGCGAGGATCGTCACTGCCTTTGCCCAGGAGCAAGCAGAGATTCGCCGCTTTGATGAGGAAAACATCCGCGTGCTTGAGCTGAGCATTCGGGGAGCCCGCATGCGCTCGCTCAACCAGCCCTTGATGCAGATGATCGCCAGCGCAGGGACCATTATGATCCTGCTGTACGGTGGACAGTTGGTGATCCGTGACCAGTTAACCATGGGTGAGCTGGTGGCTTTTACCGCCTATATCACCCAACTGGTCAGCCCGGTGCGCCGTCTGGGCTGGGTCATCTCGGCCATTGCCGAAGCCGTTGCTTCGGGCGAGCGGATCTTTGAGATCCTGGATACCCGATCAGAGGTAGAGGATCTGCCTGACGCCCAACCCCTGGGTGACATCCAGGGGCACCTCCGCTTTGAGCACGTATCGTTCGCCTACTTTGGGAGACACCAAGTGCTCCGGGACGTCGACTTGGAGGTTGAGCCCGGCCAGATCGTAGCCTTGCTGGGTATGACCGGATCTGGCAAAAGCTCGGTGATCAACCTCATCCCTCGCTTCTACGACCCCACCGGGGGCCGGATCCTGGTAGATGGACACGACATCCGTCACGTGACTGCGAACAGCCTGCGGGAGCAGATCGGCATTGTCCTACAAGACACCACCCTGTTTGCCGCGACCATCCGAGAGAACATTGCCTTCGGGCGTCCCGAGGCCACGGAGGACGAGATCGTCGCCGCTGCCAGGGCCGCCGCTGCACACGAGTTCATCGTGCAACTGCCCCAGCAATACGAGACCCGTGTTGCCGAGAAAGGGGTCACCCTGTCCGGCGGACAGAAACAGCGCATCGCTATCGCCCGCGCCATCCTCAAGGATCCGCGCATCCTGATTCTGGACGACGCGACCTCGAGCGTCGACACAGAGACAGAAGCGCTGATCCAGCAAGCCTTGGCCAGGTTGATGCAAGGCCGGACGTCCTTTGTGATTGCCCAGCGTCTGAGCACCATCCGCCAGGCCGACCAAGTTCTGGTACTGGACGGGGGACGGATCGCTGCCCGTGGGTATCGCACCGCAGACCACACCGCACATGACGAGCTGCTCCGCACCAGCGGCATTTATGCCGAGATCTATCACCGTCAGTTGCGCCCACAAGAAGCAGCCCAGGTACCCGGGCGCGTCCAGGAGGTGCAAGGCACCCTTGTCCCTGTGGACAGCACTCCCGAACACAGCACCATGGCGAAGGGATAACTGGCTATGAGCATTGAAATCGGCGGCAGCGCATTCTCACATGGGCCCGGAGGCGTGCTGGACACCTTTGGCCGCAGAGACGAACGAGGTACGATCAGCGGTCGCGTCCTGCTCCAGTTGCTGCGCTTCCTCAAGCCCTACTGGCCCCAGATGTGCGCTGCCGCATTGCTGATGCTGATCGCCTCTGGCGCAGGTCTGTTGTCTCCCTACCTGACCAAAGTCGCTATCGACCAGAACATCACCGCTCAGGACATCCCTGGACTGATCCACACCAGCTTGCTGCTGGCCATCACGTTGGCTGCTGTCTGGCTGTCTTCGGCAGCACAGAGCTACATCTTGTCGTGGGTAGGCGAGAGGGTGCTCGCCACGCTCCGCAGTCAACTCTTTGTCCACCTGCAGGATCTATCCGTTCCATATCACGACAAGCACATCGTGGGCGTCACCATCTCGCGCGTGACCAACGATGTAGCCACCATCAACCAACTGCTCTCCGAGGGCCTGATCAACACCATAGGTGACGCCGTTCTGCTCGTCGGGATCATTGGCATCATGGTCGCTATGGAACCCCGACTGGCGCTGTTCACCTTTAGCATCCTTCCTCTGATGATCCTGGCTACAGCCGTGTTCAGCCGGCACGCCCGCGTCGCTTTTCGTGATACGCGAGAAAAGATCGGCGCTGTGGTCGGAGACCTGGCCGAAAACATCGGAGGGATGCGTGTGATCCAGGCGTTTGCCCAGGAGAACAGCACACAGGAACGGTTCGAGGCCAGCAACCGTGCGAACCGTGACGCCAATGTCCGCGCTATGTCCCTTTCCTTTGTCTTTATGCCCATTGTAGATGGACTGAGCGTAGTGGCGACCTGCATTGTCCTGTGGGCTGGCGGGGTCATGGTCGCACGGGGAATGCTGACCATCGGCGTGGTCGTAGCCTTCTTGGGCTACGTCAGCCGCTTCTTCAACCCGATCCGAGACCTGAGCCAGATCTATACCACGTTGCAGGCGGCGACTGCCGGTGGGGAACGCGTCCTGGAGCTGCTTGACACGCAGCCTGGCGTGCAGGACAGGCCGGGAGCAGTCGAGCTGCCTCCGATTGAGGGAAGAGTCGAGCTGCGCGATGTGTCCTTCCACTATAACCCTGACAAAGACGTCCTGCGCGATATCAACATGACCATCGAACCGGGCGAAGTCGTCGCTCTTGTCGGTCCCACCGGTGCAGGCAAGACATCCATCGCCAACCTGGTGGCCCGCTTCTACGAGGTAAGTTGTGGTGGGGTGTACATTGATGGGTACGACCTGCGGCAGGTGACCCGATCTAGCCTGCACTGCCAGATGGGGCTGGTTCCCCAAGACCCATTCCTTTTTGCCGGCACCATCGCCGACAACATCCGCTTTGGCCGCCCAGAAGCCAGCGATCAGGAGGTGAGAGCCGCGGCCCGCGTGGCCAATGCCGACGGCTTTATCTCCAACCTGCCCGACGGGTACGAGACACGCATCCTCGAAGGCGGCGTCAACCTGTCGGTTGGGCAGCGACAACTGGTCTGTATTGCGCGCGCGCTCCTGGTCGATCCACGTATCCTGATTCTGGACGAAGCGACGTCGAGTGTTGACACCATGACCGAAGCGTTGATCCAGGACGCGCTGCAGCGCCTCCTGGCCGGACGCACAGCGATCGTCATCGCCCATCGTCTCAGCACCGTACGCCATGCCGATCGCATCTATGTCATCGACGACGGCGGCATCCTGCAGCAGGGCACACACCAAGCGTTACTGGAACAGGGAGGGTTATACCGTGATCTGTACGAGCGGCAGTTCATCACCCCAGACGACCATGGCCAGGGCGGCAGCGCGGCCTAGACACCCAGGACACATAGTAGCTCTCATGCGTTGCCACATCATGAGGTCAAGCGCGTGGCTTTAGCCCGTCCCCGCTGGCGTCTTTCGATGTTTGACGCACTGCTCAATCGCCATTTCCGTTGGCTGTGGTTGGGCGTCCTGGCCTCGTCTGCTGGCTTTGAGATGAGCAACGTGGTGCAGGGATGGCAGATCTATGACCTCACTGCCTCAGCCTTTGCTTTGGGTTGGGTGAGCGCTGCTTGGAGCATCACCACTGTCACCCTGTCGCTCTTTGCCGGTGTGATCTCTGATCGCGTCGAGAAACGCCAGCTTGTCCTCTGGATGAGAGGCGGTATGACCGCCGTCTCATTGGCGCTCGCCCTCCTGGTTACGACCGGGGTGATCCAGGTCTGGCACCTGGCTGCTGCTTCTTTGGCGCGCGGCGCGCTCTTTGCGCTGATGATGCCTGCCGAGCAGAGCTACCTGGCAGAGCTGGTTGAGCGCAAGACCATGCTCAACGCCCTGTCACTCAGCTCGATTGGGATGGGGTTGGCCGGCATCTTTGCCGCATCGATTGCCGGCTCTATGATCGACAAGATCGGCGCAGCAAGCGTCTATATCGTCATGACGGTCCTGTATGCAGTGACCGTCCTGGCGGTCATCCCCTTGCCACACACCGGGCGCGCTGAACCAAGCGGGAATTCGGTCTGGTCTGACTTGCGGCAGGGAGTGGGTTATCTGCGCACCTGCCCGAGCCTTGTCCTGCTGCTGGGGCTCGGGTTCGCCAGGGGCCTGCTTACGATGAACTATCGGACCTTTATGCCCAAGTATGCCCAGGATGTGATGGGCCTGGATGCTGCCGGCCTGGGCATTCTCATGGCTGCCCCAGGCGTGGGCTCGCTGATTAGCTCTCTGGCTCTGGCCTCCCTGGGTGACTTGAAGGGCAAGGGCAAGCTCTTGATCGGTGCCGGGGTAGTGTTGGGACTGGTCCTGGCCCTGTTCGCCAACGTGCGTGCCTTTCCCCTGGTGCTCCTGCTCCTGGCTGTGATTGGAGTGACCGGCAATGTCGCCATGGTGACCAATCAAGCTCTGCTGCAGATGAACTGCGAACCTGCGTTCCTCGGACGTGTCATGAGCGCCTACATGATGATGTTCGGCCTGACATCGCTGGGGACCATGCCCAGCGGAACGATCGCCGACCGAGTCGGAGTCCCCATAGTGATCACCGTCCAGGGCGCGTTATTCGCCCTCATCATGGCGCTGGTCCTGCTACTGAGCCCCCGCCTGCGCCGCTTGTGACAGACGACCCCGTGAGGGGATACGCGTACTGAAGCTAGGCCTCCGTCCAGGCGGCCGTGGGCACGATCTTGAGCTTCAGATCGGACAGATTCCACCCACCAGCCTGGCCTACATAGTAGGTCAGCAGGGTGGTGTCCCCGTGGAACGTGATGCTGGTGTAGCAGTAGGATCGGGTCCGGTCGCTCTCGACCAACTGGTGATGATGCCATGTGCGACCGTTGTCGTGGCTGACGGCTGAGGTCAGGGGTGTGCGCCAGTGGAACTCGCTGGGATGATCGCCGCCGAACGGCACCCCACGGCGGTCGTTGTATAGGATCAGGATATCACCGCTGCCTGGCAGCCGCTTGGCCGAAGCGGGCGATGTCGGCGCCACGAGCTCGGTCGGCTGCGGCGGGCTCCAGCTCGCTCCCCTGTCCTTAGAATGGCTAGCGTAGACGCAACCCTGATCTGTGCGCATGTACATCCACAGGCTTGCGTCCGCACACTCGATTATGCCAGGCTCCTGCAGCCCAACAGGGCTTTCCGGCAGATCCAGATATTCGGCCATGCGCTGCCAGGTACGCCCCTCATCGTCAGAGCAGAAACAACCTGCAAGGCCGTGATGGTGCTCATCTGCCGATTTGGCCGCCGGGATGAGCAGCCGACCATCGCTCGTCTGGATCAGGCGGTCGTTGTTGACCACAAAATAGCCCTCTTCGGGAGTGGCAAGGACCCGATCGTCCCAGCTCTGCCCTTCGTCCAGTGAGCAGCGCACCCAATAGCGGCAGTCTAGGCTCTCGTGATTCTTGACCAGAAACCCCAGCAGCAGCTTGCCGGAGCGCAACCGCAGGAACGACACGCTCATGACGTTGCAGAGGCCCACGTTCTCCTGGATCGTGAAAGGCTCGCCCCACGTATACCCGCCATCTTGTGAGATGCGCCCCCAGATCTCGGCTGCCGCGTGATCGCGCTTTCCGCCGGTAAAGTGGCTCCAGCCCAAGAGCAGCCTCCCGTCGCGCAAGGCTACGATCGCTCCCTCGCCGTTGCGGGGGTTCCCGGGCCCTATGGGGCAGATGATCTCCTGGTGATGAGTATGTATGTCCATTTCGTGTCCTCCGATTGTCAAACGCCTGCCGAGGTGGTATAATACCACACACGTAGAAACAAGCCGCCCCTCTTGCGAGGGGCGGCTGAGGGTGAGTGGTGGGATTCGAACCCACGGTCTTCTGGGCCACAACCAGATGCCTTGACCACTCGGCTACACTCACCATATGGCGCATATTGTACTACAGAACGCAGTTTTCGGCAAGTCGTGTCTGAGAGGTGGGTCTTGCTCCGATGACCCCACAACGTGAGACGATCGCCATCTTGGACTATGGCTCGCAGTACACCCAACTGATTGCCCGGCGGGTGCGCGAGCTGAACGTCTATTGCCAGGTCTACCCCTGGAACAAGCCCGAGGTAGAGGTCATGGCCGACCAGCCGATGGGCTTTGTCCTGTCCGGCGGTCCGAACAGCGTCTATGAACCCGGAGCGCCATCGTTGGCGGGCTATGTGCTGCGTGCAGGTGTGCCTATCCTCGGCCTGTGCTACGGCATGCAGTTGCTGGCGCATGCTCTGGGCGGCCAGGTCGTCCCGGCAGGCCGGCGCGAGTACGGCCCGGCTCAGGTGCACATCGTCGATCCCAAGACGCCTCTGTTCACAGGCTTGGATGCCACCCTCGACGTGTGGATGAGCCACGGCGACCAGGTTGGGCGCATGCCGGTCGGCTTTTCCCTCGCTGCTCAAAGTGAGAACACCCCCTATGCGGCGATGGCCGACGAGACGCGCCGCTGGTATGGCCTGCAGTTTCACCCCGAGGTACAGCACACGCCGCGCGGGACAGAGATCCTGAGGCACTATCTCTACGACGTGTGCGGCTGCCACGGCACGTGGACACCCAGCGCCTTCATTGACGAGGCTGTGGGACGCATTCGTGCCCAGGTGGGGACTGGCATTGTGGTCTGCGGGTTGAGCGGGGGTGTTGACTCGGCCGTAGCGGCGACGCTCATCCACCGTGCCGTGGGCGACCAACTGACGTGCGTCTTTGTCAACACCGGCATGCTGCGCCTGAGAGAGCCAGAGCAGGTCATCGAGACATTCCGGCGAGAACTGGGCGTGCGACTGGTGGCGGTCGACGCGACGGAAGACTTTCTAAAGGCTTTGCAGGGCACAACCGACCCCGAGCAAAAGCGGCACACGATCGGCGACAAGTTTGTGCGCGTCTTTGAGCGCGAGGCCGCCCGGATCGCGCAGCAAGCCGGGCGCCAGGCTCGGCGTTTCCTGGGGCAGGGCACCATCTACCCCGATGTGATCGAGAGCGCAGGGCGACCCGATGCACAGCGTATCAAGAGCCACCACAACGTCGGGGGCCTGCCCCCAGACATTGACTTTGAGCTGGTTGAGCCATTGCGCGACCTGTTCAAAGACGAGGTGCGGCGTGTGGGGGAAAAGCTGGGGCTCTCCCCCGACCTGATCTGGAGACACCCTTTCCCCGGCCCCGGACTGGCCGTCCGCGTCTTGGGCGAGATCACCTGGGACAGGCTCGAGCGACTGCGGGCCGCGGATGCCATCTGGATCGAGGAGCTGCGCGCTGCGGGCTGCTACCGCCTGGTGGCACAGGCCTTTGCCGTGCTCCTGCCGGTGCGCACCGTAGGCGTGATGGGCGATGGGCGCACTTACCAGGAGGTAATCGCCCTGCGTGCAGTCACCACCGACGATTTTATGACCGCGTCCTGGGCTCAACTGCCGCACGATCTGCTGGCCAGGGTCAGCACCCGCATCGTCAACGAGGTCAGGGGCGTCAACCGCGTGGTCTATGACATCAGCTCCAAACCCCCGGCCACGATCGAGTGGGAGTAGCGGGGCCGGGTATGGGTGTGGGCTGAATCACTGAACCGTGACCCGGTCCTTCAACTCGGCGAACGTGACGGACCCGATGCCCTTGACCTGCATGAGGTCTTCGGTGCTGTGAAAGGGGCCGTTCGCAATGCGATAGTCCACGATGCGTTGAGCGATCGCCGGGCCGACGCCCGGCAAGGCGTCCAACTCGTCCACTGATGCTGTGTTGATGTTCACCTTGCCGCCCGCAGGAGAGGCAGCGGGCAAAGGAGTGGCCGAGAGGGGAATGGGAGAGGCCGTCTCTCCGTGCCGGGGCACATAGACCTGCTGCTGATCCTGCACCTGCACTGCCAGGTTCACACGGTCTAGGTCGGCCTCGGCGGTCGCGCCCCCCGCTGCCAGGAGGGCATCTTTGACGATGCTCCCGGGAGGCAAAACATACACATCGGGGTGCTGGACTGCACCGGTGACATAGACGCGCACCACCGGCGCAGGCGTGGGAACCGGTGTGATCGTCGCCGTGGCTGTTGGCACAGGTGTCGAGATCCTGATCGGGACCGCACGTGGGCGGTGGGACCACAGCAAGAGCAGTCCGGCCACTACCACGAGGGTCAAGCCTGCGAGAACGATTCCCCGGTGTCGCTCTAACCACTCGCCCATCGCCCACTCCGCTCACTGGCTAGGAACAGACCCTCCCACAGGCTTGATGTTGGCAGCGGCCCCATCAGGGCAGCCTGCGCGAAGGTTTTCCCAGTGTGAGACACACCGGCCACAACCTGCGCCAATTATAGCGCAGATCCCAGCGCAGAGCAAGGTTTTCGTCCTGTCGTCCATCCTGTGGTATAATGGAACCAAGGCGGCTGGGAACAACGGCGGTGGAGTACCGCCGTGGCTCAGTAGAGCCGACACACAAGGGGGAAAACATGCTCGATCGTGCTCAAGCCATTGTTGACCAGATTGTCGGCTGGCGACGTTTCGTTCACCAGCATGCGGAACCTGCTTTCCAGGAGCACGAGACGGCCCGCTTGGTCGCCCAGGCGCTATCTGAGATGAGCATCCCCATCCAGACCGGTGTCGGCAAGACTGGGGTGGTGGGCCGGATCGGCCATGGGTCACCGGTCATCGCCCTGCGCGCCGATATGGACGCGCTTCCTGTCCAGGAGGGAACAGGGCTGCCCTTTGCCTCTCAGAATCCCGGAGTGATGCATGCCTGCGGTCACGACGCGCACGTCGCGTGTCTACTCGGGGCCGCCAGCCTGCTGTCTGCGTCGCCGCCGCCCAAGGGACAAGTGCGCCTGATCTTTCAGCCCGCGGAGGAAGGCCCCGATGAGGAAGACATGAGCGGGGCGATGCGCATGGCCCAGGCGGGTGTGATGGATGGGGTTGACGCCATCGTCGGTCTGCACATCTGGCCCGAGGTGCCCGCCGGCCAGGTCTCCCTCTCTCCCGGTCCGCAGATGGCATCTGCCGGCAAGTTCGACGCCCGAATCCATGGACACGGCGGCCATGGGGCCATGCCTCACCGCACCGTGGACCCTATCGTGCTGGCGGCACAGGCCATCATGGCCTTGCAAACTGTCGTTTCGCGCCGGGTGGATCCCCTCGACGCCGCAGTGGTGACCGTGACCTCTATCCACGGTGGCACCAGCCACAATATCATCCCGGAGCATGTGGATCTGCTGGGCACACTGCGGGCACTGACCCCCGAGGTCTATCACCAGCTCGAGATTAAGATCGAGCGGGCACTGGGAGTCGTGCGTGCGCTTGGGGGCGACGTTAAGGTAGAGTTCGGCAAGAGCTATGACGTGGTCTACAATGACCCGGCGCTCACTGCCTTTGTCACGCAGGTAGGCGTCGATCTGCTGGGGGCAGAAGCTGTAACGCCGGCCAGGCCGGTGATGACAGGAGAGGATTTCAGCGTGCTGGCCGAAGGGATCCCCGGCTGCTACATCCGACTCGGAGGAGGGTTCCCAGGACAACCCCTGCGCAACCTCCATGACGCCCACTTTGATATTGATGAGGCTGCGCTGCCCATCGGTGCGGCATTGTTGGCCGAAACCGCCCTGCGCTACCTGACCCGCTGAGGACCCAGATGCAGGTCTCGACCCTCAACCAATTGGTGACCTGTGCACAAGCCCTGCCATCGAGCCGCATGGCTGTCGTCGCCGCGCACGACCTGGAGGTGTTGCGGTCAGTGGAGGAAGCCCAGAAACAGGGCATCGCCACCTCAGTCCTGATCGGCGACGCGCAGCAGATCGAGACCATGGCCCGTGAGAATGCCCTGAACCTGCACGGTGCTGTGATCGAAGACCAGCTCGACGACCCTCGATCCGCTGTCCGGGCCATGACATTGGTGCGCGACGGGCAGGCCAACATCGTGGTCAAGGGCCAGATCAAGACAGCTCCGTTCCTCAAGGCGGCTCTCGATCGCCAGTTGGGCATCCGAGACAAGACGCTGCTATCCCATGTGGGCGCGTTCCAGGCCCCAGGGCTGGATCGCCTGTTCTTCATGTCCGATAGCGGTGTCGTCCTCTATCCGACCACCATGCAGAAACGCATCATCATCCAGAATGCGGTGGATACCGTGCACAAGCTGGGGATCGGCGAACCCAAGGTCGCCATCCTCTCCGCGAACGAGCAGGTCCACCCTGCCCGCCCCACGGGGGTTGAGGCCCTTGTTCTGGCGCGGATGGCTCAGGAAGGATGGATCTCGGGTGCGGTAGTGGATGGTCCGATGCCCCTGGATGTGGCTTTGTTTGCGCACATCGCCCACAATAGGGGGGTTGGCGGCCCGGTGGCCGGGCAGGCGGACATCCTGATCGTGCCGAACGTCGAAGCTGGAAACATCGCAGCCAAGGCCATTCAGTATGTCGGGAATGGCGAGATGGCTGGCCTGGTCGTCGGAGCTCGGGTGCCCCTCCTCATCAACTCTCGGGCCGATGACGCTGTCACTCGCCTCCGTTCGGTAGCTATGGCTGCTCTGGTTGCTCGTTAGTGGATCTAGAAGGAGACGCATAATGGCCAAGAGAGGGGATCGCCTGTTTGCTGCGGACAAGATAGAGTGGATGTTGTCTGGAGGGTTGGAAACGATGGATCCCGGCGAGCGGCAAATGCTCCTGGTGATGGCCGAAACCAAGATCCAGGACGGGTACAAGCCCTCTGCTGAGGAGAAACGGGTCGTTGACAAACTGCGCGCCCTGGCTGGCGACGAGTACGATGCCCGAGACATCCGGAAAAAGGTCAAGACCATGGTCAAGGGGCGCAAGACGACAGCGGCCCCGCCACTCCACCTTCCGCCGGTCTTTGACCGGCTGATCAAGCGCGTTCGCAGTCGCGAGCGCGACAGCAGTCTTGCCGGCCACAAGGACAAGGGCCAGGGGGGAACAGACAACGACCCCGGCTGATCGCCAGGGTCGCTCGGGGCCTCAGACACAGCACACGGCGATGCCGGGCACTGTGTGGAACATCAAACAGCGGGCGACACCCTTGTCGTCCGCCGTTCATTGTCGGACCTGCAGGCACCGCGCGTGGATCAGACTCGCAATAGCTCCTTGGCCTTGCGCGCTGCACTGCTGGCGTCTGGAGCATAGCCGTCGGCGCCGATCTGGTCTGCATAGGCCTGTGTAATGGGCGCCCCGCCGATCAGCACCTTGACCTTGCTGCGCAGTCCACTCTCAACCAGAGCATCGATGGTGGTCTTCATGGAGGTCATAGTGGTAGTGAGCAGTGCAGACAAGGCCACCACATCCGCCCCGTTTTTCACCGCCTGGACGAACTTGTCAGGGCTTGTGTCTACGCCCAGGTCCATCAACTCGAAACCGGCGCCTTCCATCATCATGGCCACCAGGTTCTTGCCAATGTCGTGCAAGTCGCCCTTGACCGTGCCAATCGCTACCTTGCCAATGGGCTTTACACCACTGTCCACCAGCAACGGCTTGAGCTGTGACATGCCCGCCTGCATGGCACGAGCCGCGATGAGCATCTCTGGGACATAGAACTCGTTTCGCTCAAAGCGCTCACCTACCTCGCTCATGGCCGGAATCAGGCAGTCGAACAGCAAGGTGCCCGGCTTTACGCCTGCAGCGAGCGCAGCCTTGACGCCCTCCGCCACTGCCTTCTGGTTTCCGTTGATCACGCCTTCGTAAATCCCCTTCAGGTCCATGTACACCCTCTCCTTTGTAAGTTGTAACTGCGCTGGACATCAAGCGTCCACCGAATACCGCCAGCACACCCACCAGACAACGGCTCGGTGCGCTGTATCTTGCAGAGCGCAAGGAGGGCCACGGCGAACGAGCCTCTAGCCTCCTCGGCGAGATCACAGGTGCGCCACAGCATCGGGCTTGTTCCCCATTCACTTGGCGCCTGGTGAACCGGGTTCTATTATACGATACCTCCTACAAAAAGGCAAAATCCCGATCCGGGCAGCGGGCCGCTCGTTTTGGCCTTCGTTCATCTTGTGGTATACTGGGCACGGGGGACGCGGAATGAACGCTAACCGAGCGCATTTGCAGCCGCGCTTGCTATACGGCGGGTGCGTCGCGCAGTACCCTGCGCCGCGCAGCACTCTGCGCGCATTAGATAGAAGGATCCCACTGTTGTGAGGAACAATCGCACAGACTCTGAAAGGCGCTGCCCTGTCTTCGTTCTCGCCAGCCCTGCCCGCATCGTGAGTGCGCTTGTCCTCGCTCTTGGGCTGGCGCTTGTCGCCTGTCAGGCCACCCAATCTTCAGGTAGCCCCCTGTCCCGGCCTAGCGCCACCTCACGGCCACTCACGGCCACGGTTGGGGCGACGAGGACACCCACTCTTACCCGTCCGGCCACGCTCACCCGGGCTCCCACCCATACGCCGACGAACCCTCCTTCTCCGACGGCCAGCGTGACGCCCACCCGTTTGGCAACACCGACTGCGACAGTGGTGCAGGCGTCCGGATCGGCCCGCCGGTACGAGATGACATACGAGATCGAGCGTCCGACGGTGCTAGGCCAAAAGCAGGTCGTGGACCAACTCTGGCTGCCTCTGCCCAACACAGACGGCGGTGGGACCACCGCATTCCGCCTGATCGAGGCCTATCCCAAACCGTACGAGCTCCTGGACCTTGGGGAATCCAACCAGGCCCTCTACTGGAAAGACGTGCCCAAGATATGCCAACAGACCAATTGTCGGTTTGGAATGCGCTTCGAGGTCACCCTCGACCGGCCGATGTATGCCATCCCATGGCAGACCGCCGTGTCATACGACACGGAAAACGAGTTGTACCGCACGTACACTCTGCCCGAGAGAGGCATCGAATCGGACGACGCCAGGATCCGCGAGCTGGCACAGCGGATCGCCGGCGGAGAGACCAACGTGTACAAGCGTGTGTTGCTGATCCAGGCCTGGGTGCACGAAAACGTCCGCTATCCGAACCTCGGTTCCATGTACCCTGACGATGCATTGCTGTGCGTCGACAAGGAGGTAGGGGACTGCGCCGGGCAAAGCAAGGTCTTTGTCTCTCTCTGCCGGGCGCTGGGCATCCCGGCGCGCACCGTCTCTGGCTTGCTTCCCTACAAGCTGGGTGTGGGTCAATTGCCCGAATTCGGTCCTCGCGCGGCGTGGTTTGACCAGAACCTTAGCGTCCACGTGTGGTGTGAGGTGTACTTTCCGCAGTTGGGCTGGGTACAGTGTGAACCCGATGTGCCAGGTTTCGGCGAGGACAAGGAACGGCTGATCACCCGGCGCGGCCCATTCCAGTTGCCCGGCGGGTTGTGCCGGCAAGCCACGTACTTTCACCTACCGTTGGCTGTTCGGGGGGACTGGTGTGGGCAAAGCGTGGGCCAAGAGGTCAGCATCGACGCCCGCCTGATTCCCTAGAGGAGGCTCTTGCATGGCGACCCCGATTCGCATCGAGAACATCGCCCAATACGTCGGCCAGGAGGTGACCCTTCGCGGCTGGCTATATGCCAGGACCGACAAGGGCCGGCTGCAGTTCTTGCAGGTCCGCGACGGCACCGGCATCGTCCAGGCCGTGGCGTTTAAGAAGGAGCTTCCACCAGAGGTATTCGAAAGGGCTATGACTGTGACCCAGGAGTCCTCGCTCGTGGCCACCGGAATCGTGCGCGCCGACAGCCGTGCCCCAGGATACCCTGGCGGCTATGAAGTGGGCCTCCACGACTTGCAGATCGTCCAATTGGCCCAGGAGTACCCGATCACGCCCAAGGAGCATGGCATCGAGTTCCTGATGGACTATCGTCATCTGTGGCTGCGCTCCACGCGCCAATGGGCTATTATGCGCGTGCGGGCCACGATCATCAAAGCCATCCGCGACTGGTTGGACGATCAGGGCTTCCTGCTGGTCGACACGCCCCTCCTGACCCCAGCGGCATGCGAGGGCACAACCACCCTCTTCGAGACAGACTACTTTGGCACGCCTGCCTATCTCAGCCAGAGCGGCCAACTGTACAACGAGGCGACCATCGGCGCCTTTGGCAAGACCTACTGCTTTGGCCCGGCCTTCCGCGCCGAAAAGAGCAAGACCCGCCGACACGTGATGGAGCTGTGGATGGTCGAGCCTGAGGCCGCCTTTGTCGAGCTGGACGAATGCATGGAGATCGAGGAACAGTTGGTGTCGTACATTGCTCAGACGGTTCTCCAGCAGCGGCGCACGGAGCTGGATATCCTGGAGCGCGATGTGAGCAAGCTACAGGCCATTACCCCTCCCTTTCCGCGTCTGTCCTACGATCAGGCGGTGGAGATGATCAACGACCTGGGGCGAGATCAGGGCGTGACCATCCAATGGGGGGAGGATTTCGGCGCGCCGCACGAAACGCTGCTGTCCGATCACTTTGACAGGCCTGTCTTTGTGCATCACTACCCAACGGCGGTAAAGGCGTTCTACATGGCCCAGGAGCCAGATCGGCCCGAGGTGTGCCGCTCGGTCGACTTGCTCGCCCCTGAGGGGTATGGTGAGGTGATTGGCGGAGGCGAGCGATCTGGCGACCCCATATTCCTGGAACGCCAGATCGAGACGCACAAGTTGCCACGGGATGCATACAAGTGGTACCTGGAGCTGCGCCAATATGGCGGCGTGCCCCACTCGGGGTTCGGGCTTGGCATCGAGCGTACGGTGTGCTGGCTGTGCAAGCTGCCGCACATCCGCGAAGCGATTGCCTTTCCCCGGATGTTGGGGGTTTTGTACCCATGAGATCCCACAGCTCCGCATAGGGATGCGGAGCGGGGGATGTAGCTCCGCGCGGTGTGGGAACCGCGCCTACCTGATCTGGAGGCCGAAATGACAGATAGCCTTCGCTCAATCGCCAAGATGATCGACCACTCGTTGCTCCACCCGACTCTCACCGATCAGGACCTGGCGGACGGATGCAGGCTGGCCCTGCGACTGGATGTAGCCAGTGTGAGCATCAAGCCCTACGCAGTGCCTTTGGCCAGGGATCTCCTCACCGGTTCCGATGTCAAGGTTGGGGCGGTCGTCGGTTTTCCACACGGCAACAGCCGGAGCGACGTCAAGCTTCGCGAGGCAGAGTTGGCCCTCCGATGGTGCCACCGAGCTCGACATGGTGGTCAACATCGGCAAGGGTAACTACTCAGCCATCGCAAGTTTCTAGTGGTGTCACGGTAGGTCAACCACTATATGTAGTGGTGTCGCCATGATTGTGCCAAAGACGCTGGAAAGATGACCACTAGATATAGTGGTGGGCTGGTGCAGAGCCACTAGAAAAGTGACCTGCCTGAGTAGTTACCGGCAAGGTACTGAGCCAGGACTGGACCTATATCTCAAACGAGATCCGCTTGCTCAATGACCTGACCGTGCGGAATGGCGCGATCCTCAAGGTCATCTTTGAAAACGATTTCCTGACCGACGACTCCCTCAAGTCCAGGCTTTGCATGATCTGCAATGCGAACCGGGTGGCCTTCACCAAGACCTCAACCGGGTACGGATTCGTCAAGCAGGAGAACGGCATGTATTCCTATGCCGGAGCAACGGACAGCGACGTGGCCTTGATGTATAGGGAGTGCGTCAGCTTGGTCCAGATCAAGGCCGCCGGTGGCATCCGCACCCTGGATGATCTGCTCAGGGTGCGTGCACTGGGCGCGACGCGGATCGGGGCCACCGCCACAGAAGCTATCCTGGCTGAGGCCCGAGGCCGAGGGTACCAGTAGCGAGTAGAGAAGGAGAGATGCAGCATGAAGTTCGAACACGCAGCCTTGAATGTCCCTGATGCGGCCGCCATGGCCGACTGGTGGATCCAGAACTGTGGCATGCGCGCGGTCCTCGCCCGCAAAGATCCGCCGTACACCCATTTCCTGGCCGACGAGACCGGCCGGACGGTACTCGAGATCTATACGAACACGGCGGCTCCTATCCCGAATTACGCGCAGCAGCCCCCCGCCTGTCTGCACATCGCCTTTGCGGTGCCGGATGCGACTGCGACCATGGAGCGCCTGCTCGCCGCCGGAGCGACGCTGGCCGATAGCCAACGCCTCCCTGATGGGACGCACCTGGTCATGCTCCGCGATCCATGGGGAGTGCCGCTGCAACTCTGCAAGCGCGCCACCCCCTTGCCCTGAGCACAGTGCCCTATTCAGTGCTCTACCGCCGTCTAGCATAGGAAAGAGAGCGCACATTGCTTCCCTTGCTGGGTCAATACCTTGAACCGATCTATGGACCCTTTCGCCTGCTGAGCTCGTACCTCTTCCTGGCAGGGCTCGGCATCGCGCTGGCTGCCATTGCCTCCTGGTACGTGCTGCCCCGACTCTGGCATTTCCTTCCCACCGACCAGGGCCGTGTTAACGCCGTTGCTGCTCAGCAGAGCGTCGGCAAGCCGGTCGGAGCCGGCATGCTCTTCGTGCCGATCTATCTCCTCGTCTGCCTTCTGGTCATCCCCTTTAGCGCACGCTTTCTAGAAGCCATGGGTTGCGTGGCCCTGATGATGCTAGAGGGATTTCTGGATGACCGAAGCAGAGGTGGATGGGGCGAATACAAGCTCGGACTGATCGATCTGGCAATCTCTCTGCTGGGAGCGATGGTCATCTGCCAACTGCAACCGTACCAACTCTGGCTGCCGCTGATCAAGACGGTGGTCTGGGTCTCACCATGGATCTTTGTCCCGCTGGCTGCGGCGTTGATCTGGCTGACGGTTAATGCCACCAACTGCACCGATGGAGTGGATGGACTCTCGGGGAGCCTCTCTGCCATGGCTTTCGTCTACCTGGGGGGAGTCCTGTATGCCATTGTCGGGCACAAGGACATCTCCCACTACCTTCTGGTCCCTCACTACCCCGAGGGCGCAAGTTGGGCCCTGATGGCCTTTGTGATGGTGGGTAGCCTGGCCGGGTACCTGTGGCACAACGCCTACCCCAGCGCAGTGCTGATGGGAGATGCCGGGTCGCGCCCAATCGGGTTCCTGCTGGGGATGCTGGTCCTGGCTGGGGGCAATCCGTTCCTCATCCTGGTGGTAGCCGGGGTCGTCCTGGTCAACGGCGCTACAGGCCTGCTTAAGGTTGCCCTGCTGCGCTTTTTCAAGATCGGCATCTTCAAGTCCGTCCGCTATCCCTTGCACGATCACGTCCGCCAGAAGAACGGCTGGTCCAGCCCCCAGGTGCTGGTGCGGTTCATGCTGCTGCAGGCCGTGGTTACACCGATCCTGCTGGTGCTTCTGTTCAAGGTCAGGTGACCCCAGTGAGTGAGGTCTGTAGCGCGCTGCAGCAGTGGAAGCTAGGCGGCCGGTGGAACACGTACGTCCTGGGATCCGGAACGTTCGAGTCCACCGGCAGCACTTTGCGTTTTGTGACCACCGATACGAGCTCTCGGCAGGTCACCAATGTCCAGGTTGACGACTATCAGGGCCTGTCGCGACGGCGCTATCTCTGGCGTCCACCGTTGACCATGACCGTGCGGGCACGCTTCTCGCACCCCGCGCCGGATGAGCAAGGCCATGCCCACTTGCGCGGCACGGCCGGCTTTGGTTTCTGGAACGATCCCTTTCTCATGACGGGTGGGCATTGGCCCGCACTGCCGCGCGCCATCTGGTTCTTTTACGCCTCTCCACCCTCGGACATCAAGCTGGATCTCGGCGTGCCAGGCTATGGGTGGAAAGCAGCGATGATCGATGCTAGCCGCTGGTCCGCGCTCCTGTTGGCCCCCACGGCGCCCATTGCCGTTCCCCTCATGAATCTCCGTCCCGTGTATCGCAAGCTGTGGCCCGTTGTGCAGCGGGCTATCCGCGCGCGTGAGGCCCTTGTGCCAACGGACATGGTCGACTGGCATACCTACACTCTTGAATGGGGGAGGCGGTCGGCGCGCTTTTGCGTGGACGGAGAACCGGTGCTGGCCTGCGACGCGTCCCCGCGTGGGCCGTTGGGTTTCGTGATCTGGCTCGACAACCAGTACCTGGTCGCCACGCCCTGGGGCCGGTTTCGATATGGTTTGCTGAGCACACCTGGCCGGCAGTGGATGCAGGTAGAGGCTCTGTCCATCCTACCCCACCCGTAGGACTGACTCTTGTGGTAGCCCAAGAGACCACGGCGACCCATGTGAAAACGCCATTCACCCAGCCCGTAGGGTGCGAACCCCTACCTGGGCCAGATCGATCCGCGTATACGCTCGATCAGCGCAGGATGGGCGACGACGATGGGCTCGGCGGCCCGGCGCCCGTCTGCAAACTCGGCCCAGTTGACCGGTCGCCCGGATAGGTATCTGAACTCGGCTCCTGCGCGCAACAGGATCGCCGCCCCAGCGGCCAGGTCCCAGATGAAAGCTTGGTCCAGCAGCGCTCCGAGGGCTGACCCACGTGCTGTGTAGACCATGCCGGCGCCGATGCTGCCCAGCGCGCGCGTCAGCTCGATCTCGATGCGGTGGCGATGGTGTGCGTGCGATGAGATAGCCAGAAACGACTGGTCATCCCACTCGTGGCGCAGCAGCCCCCGGAGTTCACGCCCGTTCCAGAACACTCCGTCTTCGCCCTCGGTGTATGTCCAGTCATCCAGCAGCGGCATGTGGAATAGGCCCCAGTGCGGCTGCCCTTGGTATAGCAGGCCAATGGAAATGCCCCAGCCTGGTAGCCCTTGCACAAAGGCCCGTGTGCCATCAATCGGATCGATGGCCCATAGGCACTCGGCTCTGATGCCGCTGCTTGCGCTGCCCTCCTCGGCGATCAGGGCGTGATCAGGGTAGGCAGCGTGGATCCGTGCGGTCAACAGGTCCTCTACCTCCCGGTCGGCCTGGGTCACCAGCGTGTTGTCGGCCTTGCGGCTGGCATCGACGCGGGTGAAATGGTGCCTGGCGATCTCGCCTGCCTCACGGGCCCACGCTTTGACCTGCGCTTCATCGATGACCGGTGCTGCTGCCCTGCCCTTCCAGTCTTCCACCTTGTCCGCTCTCCACGGCCCGCTCCACCATTCCCGTGCCCCAAGACCCGATTTCGCGGCCACAACGTCCTATGCTATAATACCGCCAAGAGTCAGGAACGACTACCCTTACAGTGAGCCGTCCTTCTGCCATGAGCCATACTGCCCAAGCCACTGTCGCCGAGCGCTCATCGCCCGCAACTGTGCACGCCGATCCTGGCCGCTTTCAGGCTGGCCGTGTGTTTACCATCAGCTTCGGGCACGCACTGCACGACACATATACCGCTTTCCTGTCCCCCCTCCTGCCGACATTCATCGCCAACCTGGCACTATCCAAGACCGAGGCCGGTTTGCTGTCGCTGTTCATGCAGGCTCCGTCTCTGCTCCAGCCGTTCATCGGTCACCTGGGCGACCGCGTCAACCTGCGTTATCTGGTCTTTGCTGCTCCCGCGCTAACCGCCGTGATGATGAGCCTGCTAGGGGTCGCGCCCAATTATGCCACACTGGTGCTACTCCTCGTCGTGACCGGCTTCAGCTCTGCCGGGCTCCACGCTGTCGGCCCGGTGATCGCCGGCCGGCTTTCCGGCCGACGACTGGGCCAGGGGATGAGCTTTTGGATGGTGGGGGGCGAGTTGGGCCGCACCGTGGGACCGATGGTCATCGTGGCTGCCGTGCGGCTGCTGACCCTGCAGGGCACGCCATGGCTGATGCTGGGCGGGCTGCTGGGTTCCGCTATCCTCTACATCCGGCTCAGGGATGTGCCGGGACGTCCCTCCACGGTCGACGCCCAACCCGCATGGGGCCAGGCATTGCGCAGCATGGGACCGCTGCTCCTGCCCCTGACCGGGATCATCATCGTCCGTGCCTTTATGGTCATGGCCCTGACCACTTACCTGCCCGTGTTCCTCAGCGAAGAGGGTGCCAACTTGTGGTTTGTGGGCGCTTCGCTGACCGTGCTCCAGTCCGCAGGGGTGGCTGGGGCTATGCTGGCAGGTCCGCTCAGCGATCGGATCAGCCGCCGCACCCTACTCGCTGTCTCACTTCTCGTCGCTCCGCTCCTGATGCTCGCCTTTTTGCAGGCAAGAGGATGGGTGCAGATTCCACTCCTACTGCTCTTGGGCTTTGCGGCCATCTCGGTCAACCCGGTATTCATGGCCCTGGTACAGGAGAGCTTTCCGCAGAATCGGGCGCTGGCCAACGGCATCTACATGGCGCTCAACTTTGTTCTTTCCTCAGCCGTTGTGGTGATCCTGGGGACCCTGGGGGACCGCTTCGGACTGCGCCCGGCCTTCACGGCCAGTGCCTTTATCTCCTTGCTCGGCTTGCCGCTCATCTTCTTGCTCCCTGTCAGGCGCACCCACCCGGCTTGAGCGCAGACAGTGCTGACCTCCGCTCTCTTGGTCGGTGTCAGTAGAGGATGCCAAAGGCTCGGTCATTCAGGCCACTCGATCACCACCTTGCCTGTCTTGCCGGTATCGAACAGCTTGAGTGCCTCGTCGATCCGCTCCAGAGGGAAGCGGTGCGTGACCATGCTCTCTGGGTGAAGCTGGTGGCGGACCAGGAAAGCAGCCAACTCCTGCAGCTCCCACAGCCCAAAGACCCATGACCCGACCACCGTGAGCTGCTTGTGCAGCATCTGCGGGCTGGGGTTAATCGTGGTCAGGTTTCTCTCACCCACAAAAGCCACCCGACCCCAGATGCGCACGCAATCCAGGGCATTGTTGCGCGCCTGGGGGTGGCCCGAATAGTCAATGGCCACCTCCACTCCTTCTCCCTCGGTCACGTCGCTGATCACCGCCACCGGATCCTGCGTCGTAGCGTCGATGACCACGTCCGCGCCGAGCGTTCCCGCCAGCTTCAGGCGCTCGGGAAGCAGGTCAACCCCAATGACCTGCGCCCCCATCGCCTTGGCCATCATCACACCTCCCAAGCCGACAGGCCCAAGCCCGAACACGGCCACCCGGTCGCGCCCCGAGATGCCCACGCGCTTGCTGGCCTGGTATGCCGTACCGACTCCACAGGCACAGCAGGCACCATCCACAAAGCTCAGCTCATCGGGGATACGGATGCAGCATGCGGCCTTGACCAGGATCATGTCGGCATGGCCACCATGGATATCCCAGCCGTACGAGCGCTTGGCCACCTGGCAATGTAGCATCCATCCAGCCCGACAGTACTTGCAGTGGCCGCAGCCCTGGATATGGTAGACCATGACCCGGTCGCCCACCTGCAGCCCTTGCACACCGGGGCCGATCTTGTCTACGACTCCGGCCGGTTCGTGCCCACCAATGTAACCCCATGTGCTCTCTTGTTGCCGCTGTTCCCGAGCAGGCTGGTACAGAGAGTGCAACTCGCTTCCGCACAATCCCGAGGCCTTGGTCCGGAGAACCACTTCACCCCATCCAGGCTCTGGATCGGGAAACTCTTGCAGTGTCACCTGTCTATCGCCGATCAACACCGCACCACGCATTCTCGCCTCCTCGTGTCTCACGGAATCTGGCATCGCGCTCGAATCCTACCACCCGGCGCCCATTGTTGCGGACAACGGTCGGCATCAGGTTTTCCGACCGGCGAACCGTTCCAGTTGACGGGCCTGCGCCTCCACAGGGCGGATGAACGGGCGTACCTGGCGCACTCGTGCCCAGGCTGCATCGGGAGACAGGCCCGTGCTAACCAGATAAGCCGCAGCCATTGTTGCTGCGCGCCCTACTCCCGCCCCGCAGTGAATGTACACGCTGCCGCCTCGAGCGATCTCATCAGCGATAAAGGCCGTTCCGGCCTCCAGTTGCTCCAGCGTGGGCGCGTGGTCGTCGTCGGTCGGCAAGTACAAGTACCGGGACGGAGCAATGCCGGCAGCCCAGTCATCGAACTCGGAACGCATGTTGACCACTGCCGTTATCCCACGGCCTGCCAGGCTGGGCCACCCGCGCCGGCGGTATTGGCCTCCCACGTGCAGGTGAGGGGTGATCTGGGTCAGGCTCTGGATCGGAGCGCCCGTAACCATGCGCACCGCATGGTCGGCTGCCCACAACGCGGTCGTACCCAGCCCCTGTTGCCCCAGTCGATACCACAGGATACGCAGCCCATTACGCAGTCTCACCCTACACGCACCCTACCCGAGCCAACCCACGACCCAAGAGAGAAGAAGCATATCACCGAAAACACGACCTGTCAAAGATCGGCCCGTTTCTCGCGTCGTCTCGCCCAGCGGCACAGCCAGGGGGACAGGATGGGCACCAGGAACGTCAGTGCAACTCCCAAGACATGGCGAGCCAGCATTGTCAGTTGGTCGAGATAGCCATATATGAGTCTCCTGAAGAAAGGTAAGCGATGGCCCGGCACTTGAGACCGGTTGAATGTTGCTATGCTTCAGAAACGCCAAGCTACGTTTGATATGTGCCAAAGTGCCGGGCACCCGATCCCAAATGACCTTTTTGCAGTGGAGTCATA
>Ga0315274_10003438_pt1 | contig 23524 bp, 15 predicted proteins | sample YL17G02_20_MG_FD_203700 | JGI IMG/M metagenome (GOLD analysis project Ga0315274, IMG submission 203700) | Sediment microbial communities from Yellowstone Lake, YNP, Wyoming, USA - YL17G02_20 | ecosystem: Environmental > Aquatic > Freshwater > Lake > Sediment | place: USA: Wyoming | collected...
AAAAACTGATATCCCAAGACCTGATAACCATCTAAAAGGCACCTCCTGAGCATACCAATGAAGGGATCCTTCTGGTATGCTCAGGAAAAGAGACCAATCTTAACCTAACAGAGGAGGTGCCGTATGTCATTGTATGCTGGTATGGATCTTCATGGCAACAGTAATTATGTGGCAATCATGGACAGCAAGGGAAAGCGGATCGCGCAGAAGAAGTTGCCGAATGATCGGAGACTCATCCTTGAGACACTCCAACCCCACCGGACCAAGATTTCCGGGATTGCTGTTGAATCAACCTACAATTGGTACTGGGTAGTGGATACGTTACGGGAAGCAGGGTATCGTGTTCACTTAGCCAATCCTTCCGCGATCCAGAGGTATTCTGGACTGAAGTATACAGACGATCAGCATGATGCTTTCTGGTTGGCGGAGATGCTCCGGTTGGGGATCTTGCCGGAGGGCTATATTTATCCCAAAGAGGAGCGACCGATCCGGGATCTTCTCCGGAAGCGAGGCCATCTGGTGAAGCTGAGAACCTCTCTGATTATCAGCCTGCAGAATATTATCAGCAGAAACTGTGGGGTGAGGCTCAACGTAAATAAGGTCAAAGAGTTGAAGAAGAATCAGGTGAGTCCTCTTTTGGAAGCGAACGATGATTTGGCTTTAGCTGGGGACGTGAGTAAAGAGGCCATTGATTTTCTCACCCGGAAGATTCGGAAGATTGAGGGAGTCATTGTGGAAAAGGTAGAAGTGAAGGATTCTTATCGGTATCTTCTTACCTTGCCTGGGGTGGGGAAGATTCTGGCTTTAACGATCATGCTCGAGACCGGGCCGATCAGTCGTTTTGCCAAGGTGGGGAACTATGTTTCTTACTGTCGGAAGGTATCGAGTCAGTGGATCAGTAACGAGAAGGCCAAGGGGAAGGGAAACAAGAAGAATGGGAATAAGTATCTGGCGTGGGCTTTTTCAGAAGCGGCGGAGCTGGGCAGACGATATCACTCGGGAGCAAGGGCCTACTATACCCGGAAGATGCAGAGGACGAACTTCATGGTGGCTCACAGTGCTTTGGCCCACAAGTTAGCTCGGGCAGCATACTATATCATGAGGGACCAGGTACCATTCAGTTCAGAGAAGCTCTTTGCAGGTTAAACTGGCTGGAGCGGTGAACTTGATAAGAGGGTTGGCTGAAAACCACAAGACCTGATTGGTTATCCGCTCCACCCCCATATGAGGAGGAATCTTCATCTTTATTGCCCAGACCGTGAGCTATCGAGGGACTGGTTAATAACCACGAGACTTGTGAGAAACTATTTGGACACGGCTTGGAACCGAAGGTTTTCTGGGTCCGCGATTGCGGACAAGGGTTTCAAAGAGAAGTATTTTCTCTTGAGAGGCCTCAATCCTGATGGGTGACTGGTGCAGTAAAGGCTGACACCACAAAATGAAATTTCGGCAATGGTAAGGATGGAGGGGACTCGATTAAGCAGTACCTGTGAGAAAATTAAATTTTTCTGAGGGAGAAGTGTTTTTTCTTGACAGGTGCCTTTTAATGGGTGCCTTTTAATGGGTGACCCTCTTTATCTGCGTGTTGTTGGATTTTCTTATTACAAATCTTTTTTCAACAGAGTGAGCGTTTCTGTCAGTCCAAGGAGATCGTAACGTTCCTTAAAGACTAAGTTAAAGATCTCAAGGGCACACACGCCAACCTGAGCAACCGTTCTAAGTGAGAGTCGGAGTGCAGGTGAATCTTCCATTAAATAATTAAGGCTGATATCAATGTGATCATCAGTTATTTCCATCATTAGAGTCTGTAAAAGTGCGCTTTCATTAGGGTGAGCGCCATAGTCGATGGTACGCTCGTAAAGTTTTTCTACTGCATGCCCTATCGTTGCATCTTCCTTACCCAATTCATGCAGGAGATGCCTGATTTGAAACTCAGAGCGAACCTTTTTCTTGCTTGACTCATCATCATGACGACGGAGCCACGTCGCACGAGAAGCGGGATTCCGGGAAAGATAAAAACCATAAAGTGCATTTTCCAGACAAGACCGAAGGAGGGTGTAACTCTCGGGCACTTGTGTGCTTATTGAGAGTTGTGACGCAGCAACAAAAGCTGAATGGGCTCGTATAAGAAAAAATGAGGCAAACCATTCTCTTGTATTATAAAGGTTGTCAATGATCTTTCTAAATCCCTCATCAATAACTGTCAATCTGTGATATTCAAGTTTAAGATTAGCATAAGTTGCATAAGCATTATTTCGTGCAAGGTCTATAAATTTCGAGATTTCATCTATTCCCCAATCTGGTGGCGGATCTGGAAGTGTCATAGCAATCCGACTTTAAACTCTTTAGACTAAGCCTAAATAGTGAAACGGCAGGCTGTCCCAAAATGGCGTTTTTAGCATCTTTTGAGTTGCTAACATCTTGATTTTACGTTGACGAATTCTAAGAATTCTTAATTTTGGGACAGCCTGCCGGTCCTATTTCAGCAGACAAAATAGGGTAATATCCCTCATATACCCTTTGAATTAAATAATCCTATTTTGGTGCAATTGTTCTTTGTAGCTTCCATAGAAGCTTTTCCTCCCACATGAAAGCTCCCAACTGATCTCTCAGAATAACCATGTGGAATTCAGTCTTCCGGCCATATCGAAGAAATCGTCCCCATCTTTGCTCGAATTTATTTGGATTCAAAGGTAAATCATAATTGATACATTCATCTACGAACTCTAATGTCATTCCCTCCATTAAGGCATCTGTTGAAATGAGTATCCCGCCTTTTTTTCTAAACAAATCTAGCCCGCTATTTTTTTCATCCCCAGTCAATGAACCAGTTAAAAGATAACTTGGTATTTGTAAATCTTGTACAGATGACATTAAGTATTCCGCCGTATTTCTGAAAGATGTCCAAATACACAAGTATTTTTTCCTCTTGCCTTCAAAGGATGTTTTAAGATAATGGAGCAGACTATTTAACTTAGAATCAGTCCGCATTTCTTCAATTCTATCTATCAATGCTTCCAATTTCTGATACAATTCGATGAATTTCTTGGGTTGGATAGTTACTGTATTTGAAACTTCTTCAAAAATCTCCACCTCATCTAACTCCGCTATGAGGTCTTGTTCAGTCATTGCTACATCCTCGTTGGTCCAAGGAATGTTATGTGTAATCTTATTTCGCATAATTTTCCACCGTACCAGAAGCCTACGCAAACTCTCTTCCAGGGCATATATGCTTGAGGAGGCGACTCGTAAAAGAATTAGACTCTGAAACTTTCCATATCGTCTTAAAGTAGCTAATTCTTTTGTAAGTTTCTGCACCTCGTTTAGGAATGCCTTTTCTTCATTTGTTCTTTCGAAGTCAATAATTATTAATTTCTTTTCAAAGGATGGAAAGAGAGGCTTCCCTTCCCAATCAAGAATGTCCTGATATTTAATAATTTTTTTCACTATATTCTCAACTTTATGTAAAGGTGTGGCTGTAAGCAGCAAAACACGCTTCATAACACCCGATTTTACTAAATGATCAAACAGAGCTCTTCTTTTTCCTTTAAGCAAGTGACTTTCGTCTAATATCACCAGATCCCAATTTACTGTAGCGAGATTCTTAACCATATCATCTCTTTTAGCGAGGTCTATACTCATCAAAATGATAGCGATAGGAGGCCAGGGGTTTTGACCAACAGGAACGGAGGATTCAATTTCCAAATACGTTTTTCTATCTATTATTAATGGTTTAATTCCTCTCTTTGCTGATGAAAGCATTTCCGATATTACATATTGCCATTGAGTTAAAAGCGAAGCTGGGCACAGGAGTAAAAATCTTTTCTTGTCAGAAACTTCCGACTCATGGGCTATGATAGCCCCCGCAAGTCGTGTCTTCCCAGTACCTACTGGCGAAACCAGTTGCCAGTATAGCTTTGACTTTTCCGCAAGGAAGGTGACGGCAAATTCTGCTTGGAATGGTAACAAGCCCTTATTACGAAAATACTCAACACTGGGGGAATTATTCATTGCAGCTAATCCTCTTCATTGCCTCCAATTTTGTGATCCTTTTTAGTAACCAATCCCGTATATCCCTCAATCCATCGTATTCATCTACAGATATCTCCCGCCTGAAGTGAAATATATCGTTCCGTAAGTCTGGAAGTGGTTTGAGTTTCGTATATACGATATTGGAATTTTCTCCAAAGGCAGGCGCAAACTTTTCCCAAGTTCCTTTGAATCTTAAAATGCTTACGTAATCACTAATAGTCATTTCTTCTAAACATGCTGGTATTGGAAGTTTCTTTTCCTGATAATGAGCTTTTAGAGCCTTTTCGATACACTCTTTTAGCTCATCTCCATCTACAGATGTTCTCATCAGTTCTCTTATCGCAAGCTCAATTTCCCGAATTAAGATATAAGGGGCAGCCACTTGATAAAAGTAACGCAACGCATCTACTACTGTGACAATTCCTTGAAGGCGCTTCTCGGTCCCAACAAGGACAGCGTCCTTCAAATCGAATTCGTCGAGCAATGCCTTGAGTTCATCGGTTATTTGTGCAAATTTAAAGTCCTCAATAAATTCTTCTACTGGTAACGATAGAACATCACTTTGATTTCCGTGTAATTTATGTATGCCTTGTGCCAAAGATCTGTATGAAAATACGCCTAATACTTCTTCACCTGCTACGACAGGTACTTGATTAATGTTTTTCTTACGCATCACTTCGAGTGCCTCAGCCACAGGCTTCTCAGGAGGAAAAGTTATAAGTTCTTGAGTCTCCGGAAGTACTTGTTTTACTAAATGAAATAAATCTTTAAGTGAACGCTCTTTCATGACAAATTCTTTCGAGTTCGTCTTAGGTTAGACTGGTTATTCTTTTTACTGCATCCTATCCCACGTCTCCAGCACTAATCGACGTGTCCAATACTCCCCGTACTGCCGTTCTTCTTTCTCCTTCAGCACCCGGAAGGTTTCGCCGGTGAAGTCGGGGCCGTAGACGTTTTTATAAAATAGAAAATAATTCTGACCCCTTTTGTTGTTTTAACTCCCTCTCCCCCCGTGCGGTGTGCGTTAGGACGGTTGGAGCAGCTTCCAGGGCCGATTAGAGGCCCGCACGACTCTTGTGCAGATCCATGCGTCAGGTGCGTTAGAGTGACCCGGAGAAAGTGGCCTCCTTACGGGATGCCACCCTACTCCTTCTCGAACCCCTGGCTCGTGAATTTCAACGTCCGGCTGTTCTCTGTAACCGTGCGCACAACGTGATCCGGAGCGCCCGCAGGGATCACGGCCTCCACCTCGAGCGTCACCTTCACCTCCGCGCCGACCAGGCCGGAGAGGTGCGCGATCACCTCATCGGCAATACGGCTGGCGTCGCGTCCGACGCGGGTAGCGTCAAGGGTGACCGTCCCGTGGAACCGCTTGGGCTGTGCCATCGCGGGTGCGGGTGCAGGTACTCCGTCCGGGCTGGCGCCCGTTCCCGGCACTGTCGTTTCTTCGCTGCCGACGGTCGGCCCAGCAGGCGACCCACCCACAGTTGGCTTCACGCTCTCGGCATCCATCTGCTTGCATGCGATATCCCCCTTCACCAGCAGTCCTGTCGTGTCGCTGTCGGCCAGCGACACGATCTGCCCACCACGCAAGCCGCGGTAACGGCCGGCGCTTTCGTCGAAGCTGTCGGCGAAGGCAAAGGTGTCCTGCATCCATGTGAGCAACGCCAGGCCATCGCGGATCGCGCCAACAAGTACCGATGAATTCTTGAGCCGCGGCAGGTAGAGATAGCGCGCGAAGTCCTCGAACAACTGCTTGATGGCCACATGATCACCGCGCCAGAGTGGAACGCGATCCATCTCCATTCGCAGCCGCGTGGCAGCGAAGCCGGTGATCAGCAATTCATCGCTCTTGAGTTTCTTGCTCGCCCGTACGGCCAGCGCATCCTGACCCGAGAGCCGCAAAGCCTGCCACTCAATCGCTGCCTGCGGCGTCCTCTGCACCGGCACCAACAGCCACTGGTACGTCTCCGGTAGACGTGCGGTCACAACACCATCGGCGGCGGCCTTTTGGGCCTCGGCCTGCTTCACCTGTTGCGGATCGAGATTCAGCGTCACCTTCTCGGCCAGGATCGACTCCCATGCTAAATAGCGGCGAGTCGCCTCGTCGAGGTCCTGCAACCGCGTCTTGTCGGCCGCGAGGAAGACGAGCGTGTTGCGATAGAGGCGTGGCGTGTTGCCGCGAGACTCAAGAATAGCCTTTGCGGTAGTCTCGGCCACACTTCCCGGCTCCTTGCTGTACGGGTGATCGATTCCCATTACGACCAGCCGCGCGTCAAGGTCGTCGGGCACGTCCTGCCCCGACTGGGGCATGGGATGGATGCGGCTGAAGTCGCCCTTGCGCTCCAGGTCCTTGCGCAGCCGCGCCTCCAGCTCGTGTACGACTTTGTCCGGATCGCGCTTGAGCTGCTCGGCGCGGTCCTCGGCAAGTTTGGTGACCGTTGGTTGGGTCGAGTACCAGTAACGCGGGCCATCCTGATAAAGATACGTCGCCGCACCGGCGAGCCGTCGCAGCGCATCGCCGAACACTGCCGGCGATTCTCCCGGCATCACGCAGCCAAGCTTCACTCTTCGGTCCTCGATGCCGCGATGAGCGGCTTTCGCAAGGGGCGCTGAACCCATGTAGATAGCGCGCGCCACGCGCCGGCAGGCAGCGAATTTACCGAGAGTTCCTGGTAAGTCGCGGTCGATACTGAGCGGCAGCGAGCTCGGTCCGTCCACATCCTTTTCAATGACCGGCACCCAGTTGTCCGAGAGGTAGCGCGTCAGCTCGAACTGCACGCGCGGATCGTCAATAGAGATGTTCGCCGGCAGGATAAGCGGGTTCTTGTCCCCCTTTTCCCACAAGCTGTGAATCACTGCGGCCATTAGCCGCAACACGCCTCGGGTGCGCTGAAACTTGATCAGGGTGGACCAGTCGGAGTAGAGCCGGTCGAAGATCTCCGGGTGGATTGGGTAGGCCGCCTTGATGCGTTTTTCATAGTCGGCATCGCGGCATTCGGGCGGGAACTCGGCCTGTTGCGTCCGGTAAAGATCCGCGAAGGCCCGCGCCACCACGTCGCGTTCCTTGAAATGTGCCGGATCGGCTAACGGCTCGAACAGCCGCCGCCGCACGATCTCGAAGCCTTCCTCGGCGCTCGCCGGACGCCAGGAAGATTCGACGCGCCCCACCACGTTGCGCAGCCGATCGAGCGCTTCGCGTCCGCGCTGGCCACCCACCTCGACATCATCCGCCTGCGTATGCGGCGAGCCTGTCGTGTCCGAGGCCGGGAGACTGATCACCAAGAGGCAGTTGGTCGCCAGCTTTGCCGACTCCGTCAGCACCTGGGCGAAGGTAAACTGCGTCTCGAAGCCGCCCGCCGGCAGATCGCTCTGATCGTGGAGCTGGCGCGCGTAGGCCACCCATTCGTCGATCAGGATAAGGCATGGCCCATACTCAACGAACAGCTCGCGCAGCGCGTCGCCGGGGCTGGTCGCCTTTTCGTCGTCGGCCTTGATTCGGGCAAAAGCCTTCTTACCGCCAAGTTGCCAGGCAAGCTCCCCCCACAGCGTGCGCACCACCGTGCCGTCGGGCTTGGTGACCGGGTTGCCGGGGGAGATCTTGTTGCCCACCAGCACCACGCGCCGGGCGATCGGCAGCTTCGTGATGCCCGTTTCCTGAATGACCGCGTCAATACCAGACAGCTCCGTGGGTGCGATGCCGGAGAACAGGTGATAGAGCGCCAGCATCGAGTGTGTTTTGCCGCCGCCGAAGTTCGTCTGGAGCTGCACCACCGGATCGCCACCCTGGCCAGCGAGGCGCCGCACCGCGCCGACGAGCATCCCCTTCAGACTCTCGGTGAGATAGGTGCGACGGAAGAACTCAACCGGGTCGCGGTACTCGTCCGTCCCCTCTCCCATATTCACCTGCCACAGATCTGCGGCAAACTCGGCTTGCTGGTAGCGGCCGCTGGCTACATCTTTGTGCGGGGTAACCACCTCGCGCCAGGGCTTGAGGTTGCCCGTTGCGGCGCTCTCGATGGCGGTACCGGCACTCTTGCGTTTCTCGCTGCGCACCTGCTCGTCAAAGCGAAGACGCAGCAGTTCCGTTTTCATCTTCTCGATCTCTTCGGCCTGCGATGCGGATACGGCGGTCAGGAGTCGTGCAGCCGAGTCGAGCGATCGATATGCGTCGTCACTGGAGAATGTCTGCTGATGTGCCCATCGGTTCCGCACCTCGCGAAGTTCACTGACGAGGGTGCGTTCAGCCTGGCCCAGCGTCCGGCGAAAGACATCGTTCCATGACTCCCACATGAGCTTCAGAAGCGCCGCCGCGTCCCATTCGGCGATCAGCTTCTTTGTGTTCATGCGATCCTCACCCATGAAGCGGCCTGCCTCGGTCTCAGCTCGATCTTTGTAGATGCTCATGAACTCGCGTTCGACAAAAGGGCTAAGCCCGCTCTTGAGCAGCTCCAATGCCTTGCCTACGCGATCGTGGTTGGTGATAGCCATGTGCTATTACTCCTTTTCTTTATGACGATTCCGGGGGCGTCAACAGCCAGACATAGGCCGGTTGGGCTAGAATATCCGCCGGCGCCTCACGGGGCAAACCATCCTGTGTGAGCGTGAGCAGACGCTTGCGAGCTTGTGGAAATTGGCTACCTGCCTCCACGAGCGCCCGCAGTTCCCGTTTCGCCGTATCCGGGGCGGCCACATCAGCGCAGACCTGGATCAACTCTTCCTCCCCGGAGGGGTAGCGGGCCAGGAAATCCACTTCAAAGCCCTGCGGCGTCTTCACATAGCTGACCTCGGCCCGCCTGCGTTCCAGTTCCAGCAGCACTACCGTTTCCAGGGCATGCCCGAGATTGGCACGGCCGCTCGCGTCGAAGGCGTAGATCATTGCCGGGTCCGCCGGATAGACTTTGCGCGGATTGGAGTTTCGCTGTCTTTCGGATTCGGTGGCAATCGGTACAAAGCTGATCAGAAACGCATCCAGGATGTGGGCGAACATCGCATGGACCGCATCCTTGGCGATCCCGTGTCCCTGGGCTTTGAGGTCCTGGTAAAGCCGATGCACGCTGAATGCCCCGGCAGGATTGCGCAGGCACTGGCGGATCAGCCAACGCAGCGCCGCCACCTGTGAAATCCCATAGCGCTCCACCACGTCGCGGAACAACACCGTATCCACATAGCCCTGCAGCAATTGGATACGCAGCGCCTGCGGAAGCCCCTGGGCTTCGGGGAACCCTCCTTCGATGAGATATTCACGGAACCGTTTCTCAAGAAGCGATCGCTGGGCGCTGGTCGAGTGCTCAGCCGACGCATCAGGCTCCTCACCCCGGTGGCGCAAAAACTCTCTGAAGCTGAAAGGCCGGATGACGGTTTCCATCCCTCGACCCCTCAGCGAGGTGTGCACTTCCCGACTGAGCATGCGGGCCGAGGATCCGGAGACAACGATTTCAACGCGTTCGGAATCAATTACACGACGCACAAACCGTTCCCACCCTTCGACGAACTGGATCTCATCGAAGAACCAGTGGACCGTTTCGCGCCCACGCGATTCCGGGTAGCGCCGGTAATACTCCTCGATCAGGAGGCCAAGCTGGTCGCGGTTTAGATTCGCAAGCCGGTCGTCGTCGAAGCTCACAAAGACCGCCCGCTCCGGCGGCATCATACTACGCCGTTCGGACTGCAATTGGCGCAGGAAACAGCTCTTTCCGGCCCGACGCATGCCGATGACCGCATGCACTTTTCCCGGCACCTTGGGCAATTCGGCATCCCTCCGGGTCAGGCGAAGCAGGGGCCCGGATACGATCCCGTCGTTGAGTTTTTCCAGCAATATGGATTGTAGCGGCATAGGCCCTGAAGAATTACAGATATGTGTCCTTTTGTCAAGGACAGATTATATTTATTCGATACTTTCTTGAATGACAGATTAGCTCAATCAAATCCGGGCAACATTCCTTCAGCCATAGGTGTTATTGGACTTTTTTTGGCCAGCCGCATAATTTCTGGCCAGCTCTGAACGAGGCCGTTATACGCCAGTGCTTCCTGTGCCCGCTTCTTGCGCTCACAAAGGGTATAGAGGCGGTAACAGAGTTCGCGGGCGGTCTCGGCCTTGCTGCCGAGTTTGGCGGCGAGCATAGCCGCCGCACCTTCACCGCCTGCTTCGAGCACGCGGATCAGGTGATGCACCATCTCCCACGCTGTCAGGCGTTTATCCGTTGTCGGGTCCCTGCCTGCGCCGCGACCGGCGCGGCAGGCAGGCCAGTCCGCCTGCAGCTCATTGGGGCGCAGCAGCCGCACTTTTCCGCGGCTGGAGACCAGGATGCCGGTATCCTCCATGCCCTTGACGCTGGTGTTCTTGGACTTGGAGAGGGTCTCGGCCACGCCGTACTCGCCATCTGCGAAGCCCGACTGCTCGAACCAGGTCAGTGCCCAGCGGCTGTCGGCGTCGAAGTCTCCCTCCTGCTCCGCCAGAGCCTCGTCGAGGGTCTGGTTGATGAGCGCCAGTGCCTCGCGCACGGAGAGTGCTTTGCCCTCGGCGTCGAGCACCTTGGCATAGCGGGTGTAGACCGCCATACCCGGACCAATGGCCGCTTGCGCCAGGTCTACCGGGGCGATGTTGCCGCGTTGCAGATGGACAAGCGCTGCGGGCAACTCGGCCTTGAGCGCTGTAATAAATTCGCGCCGCGTGGCGGTGAGTGCATTAGTCGCACGCGGGCGGCAGACGAGAACAATGCTGGAAGCAAGGGCGTTAGTGCCCATGCCAATCATGCGAAATTCCTGCTCACTGCGCATCGGCCAGGTGCCACTTATGGCAAAACCGGCTTCGATGACAGCGGCCAGAAACGTATCCCAGCCGGTATTCGTTGTGCCATCACCACCGTCGCTCTCGGACTGTTTGAAGGCGTAGTAGATGGTGACCGGAAAGGCCGGATGCGCCTGCTCGGCGAGGCGGTGCATGGCCTGCGTCATACCATTAAGGAAGAAGGTCTCGGCTTTCTCTTTACTGCCGTGACGGTATGGTGTGGCCACAAGTTCTTCGGCTTTGGGCACGGCCAGCGTAGCGAAGAGCTCGGGAAAGACTGGCTTCAGCGTGCGGCGCAACCAGACGTAAAAGAAATCCGATAGGTCGGCGTAGGCGATGTTGTCGTAGTAGGGTGGGTCAGTGGAGACGACCTTTCCTGCTGTGATCCCACTACTCATAGCGTCTTGCTGGACCGCTTCTCCCTGCCCAAGCTCCGGTAGTTTACCAATACATTCTGCAATAAACTGTGCTGCTGGAACAAAGCCTCCGACAGTGTCGTGAAGGATCGCTGCCTCAGGGAAATCCCAAGTCATCGCGATCGCTTGTTTCCCAAAAAGGTTCATCACCTTCTGATTACCTGGTACCCATCGGGTACAAGAGTTCGAGAAATCACAACAGCGATCTACAGCAAACGCCAAATACACCCCCACCGCATCGGCATACGCTGTAGCGCCAGCGCCGACTTTCTCCAAAGCTTTGCCATCGTCGGTCAGGCCGGCTTTGATGGCGTCGCCCTTCACCCGCTCGCGCACTTCCTGCACCAGGTCCGAGAAGGTCGTTAGCGCCACGAGCTGGCGGGGGGTGAAAATTTCATACCAGTGAGTAATTCCATACCCACGGCCACTAACCAGATTGCTGGTATCCTGGTTCATCTCTTGTTCTGGTCGCCAAGCCGGTTGTGCACTTCGGGCGATAGCATCCTGCTCGGGTGTCGGTGACAAGTAGACTCGTCCACGTTCGCCCTCGACAACAATTGCCATGAGACGCTCCCCGTTACGCTTCGCCTGAAATTCTCCCCGAACGTAATCGTGTGACATGGGTGTGTTGGACATCAGGCAGCGGAAGTTCGCCCCGCGCGCGAGCTTGGTGCCGTTCTTCGCCGCCTCCGCGTCCTTCGGCTTGCCCACCTTCACAGTGAAGCGGTAGCCGGGCTCCCCCCCACCCCCACCCTCCCCCGCGAGTGGGGAGGGAGTAAGTATGGGCTCGATATAGGCTTCCTTACCTGCCTTGGTGGAAAGCATGAAGGTGGATGCAAGCGGCACGTCTACGTTAGCAAAGGCCGGGTTCGGGCTTTTCACCGTGCGCGCCCAGAGCCAGGCGATGACGGTGAGCTTGCGGCCCACGAGCGGCTTCAGGTCAGGACGCTCCTTCGCCATCTCCGCCGTTACTTCAACTTTCGGGTAGAGATGGCCAATGCGTTTTTCCGCCTCGTCGCGCATCCACTGACCGTAGTACCGGACATCCTCTGCAAGCCCGCGCGCCCCAGGCCATGTTTGGTAAGCCATGCTTGTTTGTTTTTTCGCCTCGGGGTTCACCGGCGGTTTGCCGGCAAACTTGGGCGGGATCTCGATCATGGCCTTGCATATCAGCACCGCTACGGGGTTCAGGTCGCTGGCATACGCCTCAAGACCTAGCCGCTGCGCCTCCAGCGGCAACGCACCGCCGCCGGCGAAGGGGTCGTGGAAGGCGGGTAGCTTGAAGCGGTCGAAGAGTTCCTTCGCCCGCGGGTGGTCGGCATTCTCCGCACAGGTATAGCGCCAGCTCTGCCAGATTTCATCACGCGCCTGCCTGAGCACCGTCTCATTGGTTGTGTTCTCCCACAGCACGAGGTCCTCAATAATGCGGAACAGACGCTGGCGCTCCTTCTCCTGCGCCTTCTCGGTTTTAAATATGTCCGGATGCGCCGAGGGGTCGTCCACCATCTGTGCGAAGATCACCGCACGCGCCGCCGCCAGCGGCCGCCGCGCCCACCACAAATGCAGCGTGCTCGGATGCCCATGGCGGATGGATTTCTCCCGCGCCGAGGCCTTGTTGATAGCATCCAGCGGCAGGGCGACTTCGATGAGTTTCTTCTTATTGATCATGACAACTCCAGGGCGTTTCGGATGATTTTCACGACTGGTCGGATGATTATCGGTCGATTCGGATATGTATCCCTTCTTACGATTACGGCGGATCGGTTGACGATTATCGGACGAATACGGCAAAACGTCGGACGATTATCGGTCGATTCAGCCCCATCGTCTGGTTTTCCCCGGCCGATTTCGAACGACCGGTGATAGATTTCGCCAATATGGTGATAGAAGAGTGATGGATTATCCTTCACTCTTTTCGATCACTTCCCAATGCCCGCCCTTGGCCGGGCCAACACGGCGGAGGCGACCGTCACTCTGTAGCTGTTGGATGTTCCGTTCAATGGATCGCTCCGTCACTCCGATGGTCAAAGCCAGCTCCGGAATAGTGATTTCACCATTTTGACGGATCGCATTCAGAATTTTCCCCGACGTTTTCCCCGACGTTTTCCCCGACGTTTTCCCCGCACTTTCCGGCAAACCAGTGAGTTCTCCCGAACCAGATATTGTTTTCCGGTGAACCGTTGCGGTGAACAGGCAGCCTTCCCGATCATCGGTAAAGTCGATATCGGACCATTCCTCCAGCGCCCGCTTGATCCCGGAGCCGAGCCCGTGATAGGGCAAAAGCCCTTTGGCCACAAAGGAAACCAGAATCGGGTTGCGGATATTGGACATCCCGGTACGGATTTTCTCCACCGTGAGGTTATCGGGCAGATGGCCGGGGCTGATGATTTCGATGCGGTTGTCGAAGATGAAAAGACGAATCGTGGCGCTTACCAGATAGTCCCGGTGGATCAAGGCGTTGACCAAAAGCTCCTCGAAAACCGCCTCCGGAATCTCCGGCAGCCCCGGCGCATTGACGCCGCGTCCGGCCTGCACCTTATGCAGGTTACGCATGACAAACGCCAGGGAATCGTCAAATACCTTGCGCAGGGGACCGGAAAAATCCTCGGTATCGATATAGTCGCTGACGTGGATTTCATTTCCCGGATAGCGGATTGCCTTCACGACAAACTGGGGTTTAATCCACTCCGGACGTTCCGCAAACAGGAGGACGCCCGCCAGATTCAGCATCCCCTCAGCGGTGGCCAGGTTCATGTTCTGTAAAAGCCGCAGGAGTTCGGCGGGCGAGTCGGGATATTCCTGCTTGTACACATCGCGCAGGAAATCGCGAAAACGCAGTTTGTCGAGCTTGTCGATTCCCGCCCTGGTGGGCAATTCATCGGCGTGGAACTGATCAGAAATCTGGAAGAGCCGGCGCAGCTCCTCCTTGGAATTGATCCGCCGCTTGTCCGCCCCACATTTCAGCCAGATGACGCCGTTTTTGTCAAAATAGGGTTTGTCGATCCCCCTGGGTACGGTCAGGACGATGACAATGCTTCCATTTGGAAGGCCTACATTTTCCGTCTGCACAGTGAGCGGGCTGCGCACATGCTGGCTGGCCGCGTTGCTGATGAGTTGGTTGATCCGGGCGACATCCTCCCGCGTCAGGCCGGGCGTGGAACCATCATTCTCTACGCCAATGTAGATTGTCCCACCTTCGGAATTGGCAAGAGCTGCCATCTCCGAGGCCAGGGCATCGTTGTTCTTTACGTTGGCCTTGAACTGGCGGGTGCTGTCTTCGCCGAGAGTTATGCTGGCAAGCAGGTCGTCTATCTTCATCTCACTCTTCACTCTTTAACCTTTACCTCTCCACAATTCCTTACGGCCTCGGTAGGCGACTCCAAACTTTTCAGGCGGAAACCCTTTTGCGTTTCGGCTTCGACGGCATCGTCTCGATCAGGGCGCGGAGCACTGCATTGATGGAATCCGGGGTTTGAAAGACCTTGGAGACATCCGGATCCAGTGCTACCACAACCCGATCTTCCTTCCGGCCGTCAAATCGGTTGGGCTTGGCCTTCCGGTAGTCAAAATTATACTCCGGCAGTAGGTCTTCCCGAACCATTGAGGGCGTTTTAGACGTTGCAGTTTTCTTCATAATCTTTTCGTTATCGAATCGATTACCTTCAGGTCACTGAAATAGGTTTTATTCACCCCAAGATCCCGCGAAAGAATACAGTCGGCCTGGACGAGGGCATGGGCGCCGATCAGAAAATCGGCCAGAACATGGAGCCGCTTCGTCAACACCGCCTTGCACTGGGGACAGGTCGCCTCAAAGGCATGGCCACATTTGCCGCATGAAAACCGTTTTTTCGTGCTTTTTCTTGCGTATTCCGCCCATCTTGAACCGGCCATATAGAGTGATTTCTCATTGGAATAGACAAGGTTCATCCTGGTGTCGGCGAGAAACGACGCAAGTTCCTCTTCGGAGGGAAACCGGGCCGCCAGTTCGGCGAAAACCACCTCGCAGAGGATGAGCTTCCCCTTGGATAAATGGCGGTCCAAAAGCTCCTTGGAGGACTCTCCGAAAGGCTCCCCCGGAATAAGGACATCGAGAATGATGTTTGTGTCAACGGCTGTTATCATGCCCGCGGGCCTCCCGCACCAGGTCGTCGCTTCGCTGCCCTTCCAAGTGCTTCAGCTTGCCCACCCATTTGTCGAAGGGGGATTTGGTGACCACCTTGCTGATGACCAGCAGGTTGTCCCTTTCCTCAAAGCCCACATCCTCTCCCGGATGGACCCCCAGTTTTTCCCTGATTTCCTTAGGAATAGTAACTTGCCCCTTGGATGTTACCTTTGCGGTTATCATGATTCACCTCCCAGTAAGGAATGATTACCCTTACTCTCAGTGTAAGGAATACTCTTCGTATTGTCAAGACCTATGAAGGGGTCTTAGCATGTGCCAGCAGCTCGGCGAAGTCATAGTTGACGCTCGTCACGCCGAAGTCCGGCTCGCGCTGAAAGGGCTGGCGCATGTAGTGGACACGGTGTGAGTCACCGCCCGTGAACTCCACGATCGCGAGGATGAAGTCTTCGGGTTTGTTGAGCGAGTAGAGGATTTCGTTGCGGGTTACCGTGATCGTCGGCGCGCCTGTAACGCGTCCCTTCACCTCAATGAAGCGCAGCTTGCCGGTGCCCGGCACACTGCTCTCGACATCATAGCCGAGTTTCTCAAATTCGCGATCGGTTGGTTCGAAGCCGAGGCTGCGCTCGATTTCCATGACGATGGCGCGGGCCCGCGCTGCACTGGCCTGTGGATCGGCAGACGGGGCAGAAACCGCCGCCGCCTGCCCCGTCATGGCCATGAGCAGGCCTATGGGCACTACCAGCATTCCGCCCAGCACCACCGGCGGCAGCGGCGATATCTGGGCTTCGAGCTTCAGATCTTCGAGCCGCTTTTGCAATCGCCCCTGAAGCAGATCGGCCCGTTTACGGGCCTCACCCGAATTGAGCCGGGTGCCTGTCTTGCCGGCCTGCTCCTGGAGTTTGAGCTGCTCGGCGCGATGATCCCAATAGCTGATCTCCTTGGTGAGTCGCTCCTTTACCGCCGCCTCGGTCTTGGCAATCAGTGTGAGCTTGGGACCACGCACCTCCGCCAGGTGTTCCGGTACGACGTTCACTACCGCGTGGCCCTGAGCCTTCTTCTCCAGCTCGCGGGTAATCCAGGCGCACTCGGGCCGGTCGAGGATTGCTTCAACACTCGGCTTACCCTTGGCCAGCGGCCGGTAATCGAGATAGGGTGCATAATTCACATGGCGCGTTGCGCCGTCGGCGTCGAGCTCTACATAGAGCATCCGCCTGGAGACGACGCGGCGCTCTCCCGAGCGCGTAAGGCTTGCGTCCTGGATCGCATGTTCGAGATAGAACATCACACGCGGCTGGGTACCTGTGTCGCGTTCGTCCACCAGCACGGCGCCTCGTTTCAAGAGATCACGGTGGCGCTCGAGGGTAAGGTCGATGACCGAGTCGAGCAGCGGATGGCCAGGACAGACGAAGGCGGCCAGTGGCTGACCTTGCGGCGTCACCAGCGACTTCTCGAAGGCAATGCGTTCATAACGCGGCAGCACCGGTTCGCCGATGCCGATCAGACGGTCGCGGTTGCGCACCGGGGCCGGGACATGGGTGATCTCGTAGCGGCGAGGCTCACGCATTCTGGACGATCCGCCCAGGAGACGGAAGGTTTCGAGGAAAAAAGACTCGATATAGTGCGGCTGCAGGCGGCGGGCCTCTGCTCGTTCCATATCTTCCCGGATGTGGTGGACACGGCTCGCGTCCATGGCGTCGTGGACAAGAGCATGTTCTTCAAGCAGTTCCTGGAGCTGGTTGCGGTCGAGCGCATTCTCCACCACGGTCGTGAGCCTGGCGCGCACCTCGGGCTGGTCGCCGTAACGGATAGCCTGGATCAAAAGATCGCGCAACGGTTTACCCTCGAACTGAAGCTTGCCCAAAACGTCAAATACCTGACTGCCCAGGGACTGACGGGCCTGTTCCAGCTTGTCCAGGAGCTTGCGATAGACGTCGCCTTCGCGCGTTTCTTCGGCCACCAGGTTCCAGAGGTGGCATACCTCGGTCTGTCCGATGCGGTGGATGCGGCCGAAGCGCTGCTCGAGGCGATTGGGATTCCATGGCAGGTCATAGTTCACCATCAGGTGCGCACGCTGGAGGTTAATGCCCTCGCCAGCGGCGTCCGTGGCAAGCAACACCTGCACCTCGGGGTCGTACTTGAACGACTCCTGCGCCTTCATACGCTCCTCGCGGCCCATACCGCCGTGGATCATGACCACGGCCTCTTTGCGGCCGAGCAAGGTGGTGATGCGGGTCTCAAGATAATTCAGCGTGTCGCGGTGCTCGGTAAATATAACGAGTTTCTGGCGAGGCGAGGGTGTGGGCCGCGGAATCTTGCCAGCACCGTAAGGGGCAACCGGTTCGGCCACGCTGCCAGTGATGATGGTAGTGGTGAAAATCTCACCCAGGAGGCTCGCCAGCTCGCGCCACTTGGTGTCCATACCGCTCCGACGGACCCCGTGCGCGAGCGACTCCAGGCCTTTCAGGGTCTCAATTTCCGCCTTCAACTCGGCAATGGATCGAGCCGCGGTTGCCAGATCGAGAATTTCCTCTTCGGCGGTCGCAACCTCGTTATCTGGAGCGTCTTCGAGATCTTCGACATCCTCGGTGTCCAGCACCGGAAGGTCGGCCGCAAGGATTGGCGCGGTCTGGCCTCCGCGCTGGAGCACTTCCATCTCGCGCAGTCTGCTTTCCAGCCGTTCGCGACGGCGACGCAGCGATTGGTAGATCGCCTCGGGCGAGGAAGCCAGCCGCCGCTGCAGAATGGTGAGCGCGAAGCCAACGGTTCCGGCTCGCTTATCATTCGCGAGCGCCTCGGCGCGGTTGAATTCCTCACGCACGTATTCGGTGACCGCCTTGTAGATCTGGGCTTCAGCCTCCGAGAGCTTGTAAGGCACGGTGTAGGCGATGCGTTCGGGGAAGAGCGGCGTGCCGTCGAACTTGAGCAAGCCCTCCTTCACCATCCGGCGCATCAGGTCCGAGACATCGGCCACGTGGACGCCATCGCGAAAGCGGCCCTCGAAACGGTCGCCGTCCAAGAGCGCCATGAAGAGCTGGAAGTCCGCCTCCTTGCCGTTGTGTGGGGTCGCCGTCATCAGCAGAAAGTGCCGGGTGAGTGTCGAGAGGAGCTGGCCGAGCCGGTAGCGCTTGGTGTATTTGGTTTCGCCGCCGAAGACCATGGCTGACATCTTGTGCGCCTCATCGCAGACCACGAGATCCCAGCGGCAATCAGGCGCCTGGAGCTTCTGCTGCACGTCCTCGTTGCGCGACAGCTTGTCGAGGCGGGCAATAATCAGATTAGTCTCAAGGAACCAGTTGCCGGTGCGCGCGGCTTCGAGCTTGTCGTTGGTAAGAATCTCGAAAGGCAAGTGGAAGCGGTGGTAGAGCTCGTCCTGCCACTGCTCGGCGAGACTCCCAGGGCAGACGATGAGACAGCGCTGCAAGTCGCCGCGAGCGATCAGCTCCTTGATGAAGAGCCCCGCCATGATGGTCTTGCCAGCACCCGCGTCGTCCGCAAGCAGGAAGCGCAACGGCTGGCGTGGTAGCATGGCCTCGTAGACCGCCGTGATCTGGTGCGGGAGCGGTTCGACGATAGATGTGTGTACCGCCAGCACCGGATCGAAAAGGTGCGCGAGGCGGATTCGATGGGCCTCGGAGACCAGCCGGAAAAGCGCCCCGTCGCCGTCGAAGCTCCATGGACGGCCGTGCTCGACCAGGTCGAGGCGTGCCTCATCGTGGCGGTAGAGCAGCTCGTTGGCCACCTTCCCTGCGGCCGTCTTGTAGGTCAGTTCAAGCGCCTCGGAGCCGAACCACTGCACGCTGACGACTGTGACAAGGGAGTCGGGCAGGATGCCACGCACCGCAGCGTTGGGTTGAAGGTCTTCAAGCTTCATAATGTGTCATCGTTTCGGTATATTAACAAACTCCTTTATAATGGCTACGATGCAGCAGCCCTTTGGGCTGAAATAACTTGGGTTGTATAAGATCGCCCTACATCAACCTCCTATCCAGACTCCGGTACTGAATCGCTTCTGAGATATGAGGAGTGAGGATAGGCTCTGACCCTTCCAGGTCAGCAATGGTCCTTGCTACCTTCAATATCCTGGTATATGCCCGGGCTGAGAGACCCAGCTTATCAATGGCAGTCTCAAGCAGCCTCTTGGAGGCATCATCGATCTGGCAATATTTCTTCAGGTTCTTGGAGGTCATCTGGGCATTGGAGTGGATCTTCTTTCCCTGGAAGCGCTCCTGCTGAATCTTCCTCGCCTGGTTCACCCTTATCCGTATATCAGTGGATTGCTCTGCTGGGTTCTCGCTTGCCATCTCCTGGAACCGGATAGCCGGGACCTCAATCTGGATGTCAATCCGGTCAAGCAGAGGACCGGAAACTTTTGCCCGGTACCTCTGGACCTGGGGAAGGGTACAGGCACACTCCCGGTGACGGTCAGCATAGAATCCGCAGGGGCAGGGGTTCATGGCGGCAACCAGCATAAAGCGCGAGGGGTAGGTGAGAGAACCCACGGCACGCGAGATGGTGACCCTGCCGTCTTCGAGGGGCTGCCTCATCACCTCCAGTACATTTTTTTTGAATTCAGGCAGCTCATCTAAGAAGAGCACCCCGTTGTGAGAGATGCTCACCTCCCCTGGTCTGGGTATCTGTCCCCCTCCAATCAGCCCGGCATCAGAAATGGTATGGTGGGGAGAACGGAAAGGCCGGATGGCAACGAGGGAGGTGTGAGGATCGAGGAGACCGGCTACGCTGTGAACCTTGGTAGTCTCTATTGCCTCTTCAAAGGACATATCCGGGAGGACGGTGGGAAGGCGGCGGGCAAGCATTGTTTTGCCGGCGCCAGGGGGGCCGATCATGAGAACGTTGTGTCCTCCGGCAGCAGCAACTTCAAGGGCGCGCTTGGCATGCTCCTGCCCCTTTACCTCGGAAAAGTCTACCGGATAATCCGAGGACTGGCTGAAGATCTTCTCCACATCAATTTCCGTGGGTTTCAAGGTAATCAGCCCTTTTAAAAACTCAACCACCTGGGAGAGGTGCTCAACCGAGAGGATATCCATCCCCTTTACCACTGCCGCCTCCCCGGCGTTTTCCTTCGGGAGGATAACACCGCGAAGTCCCTGCTCCCTCGCCTCCATGGCAATGGGCAGTGCACCCCTGACCGGTTTAATCCTGCCGTCCAGAGAGAGCTCTCCGACAATGGCAAAGTCCTGAAGCTTATCGTGCTCGATCAGCCCCGAGGCAGCAAGAAGACCGACAGCGATGGGGAGGTCAAAGGCTGCACCTTCTTTTTTTACATCTGCAGGCGCCAGATTGATGGTGATTCTCCTGCTCGGATATTCATATCCTGAATTCTTGATTGCTGACTTTACTCGGTCCTTGCTCTCCTTCACTGCCCCATCAGGAAGCCCGACCAGGGAGAAGACCGGCAGGCCCAAGGCAAGGTCCACCTCTACCTCCACCAGATACGCATCAATACCCAGTACTGCCCCGCTTTTTACTTTTGCTAACATGAACCCTCCAGGGAGAAATAGAGATAATCAGAGATAACAAGATTTATTTGCCTTGGCAAGTAATTTTACATAGAATAAAGTCTGACAACAGGGTTCTTCGTTGCTCAACATTTTTTCGACAATTCTAAATCTTGCTTCACTGCAAATTCAGAACTCGCTCTTCGAGCTCAGACAGCTGAATTTGCGGCCGTTACGCTTCGATAAGAATTGTTACCGAAAAAATCTTGGTACGCACTCAGAACCCATTGTCAGACAAAAATTTACTTTTGCAATTGCACAAAGGGGATACCATGGCAAAATTAACCCACTTTGATAAAAAGGGCAGGGCACGGATGGTTGATGTGAGCGACAAGGATGTTACCCTGCGTGAGGCAGTGGCACAGGGAATTATCTCGATGAAACCGGAGACCTTTACCATGATCACGAAAAAGAAAATGAAGAAGGGAGATGTCTTTGAGGTAGCGAGACTTGCCGGGATCATGGCTGCCAAAAAAACCTTTGAACTCATACCGCTCTGCCATCCCCTGAACCTGACCTCGGTGGAAATCTCCTTTCATCCGGATGCGAAGAAGCACCAGGTGAAGATTGAATCAAGGGTAAAGGTAGAGGCAAAAACCGGGGTGGAGATGGAAGCCCTGGTTGCAGTGTCAGCAGCAGCCCTCACCATCTATGATATGTGCAAGGCTGTGGACAGGGGAATGGTTATCTCTGACATAAAGCTCTTCCGGAAGTCCGGCGGGAAGAGCGGCGTCTACCAGCTTAAAATGTAATTCAATCTTCACTCTTTTTTACATACAAAAATGATTTGAGAATTTCTCAGGGAAAATGTATACTTTTCCTAGAATTCCTGCCACAAGGAATGAAATCCCTAATCACAAAGGAAGATTTATGAATAAGAAATGTCTATTAATTGTACCGGTGCTTTTTTTGTTTCCTGGGTGTGACTCAGGCGTGGGGTTATTCAGGCTGGGAGAACAACATTCCTAATGGATCAAAATTTGGTTGCAATAACTGTCATGTGCCGGATATGTCCGGCAAGACTCAATTCGGGATTAACTATAAGAATAACGGCTATGTCTGGAACAGCACGCTGGCCGCTATGGACTCCGATGGCGACACATTCACCAACGGGACCGAACTCCAGGACCCAAATGGGACCTGGGTAAAAGGGCAGCCTGCTCCTGGCAATTCGGACTTAGTCACAAATCCTGGCGACGCTGCAAGTAAACCAGGAACCACCTGCTCTGCCTGGACTGATGTCATTGCGAAATATAATGACTATGTGAGCGGTCAGGCTACCTGGGCTGAGGTTATTGATTGTTACGGGTAACATCATAAACCATTTTTTGGTTGTCTGAAAAAAAATATTGACAAACCTTTTGATAATCCTCCATAATTAGACACAAGCGGGCATAGCTCAGCAGGTAGAGTACAAGCTTCCCAAGCTTGGTGTCGCGGGTTCGAACCCCGTTGCCCGCTCCACTTTGTGTAGCAGTGAATTTTCTCTTGCATTAAACCCTACTCCCTGCTATATAGTATTCACTGTGTTTTAGAAAAGTGGGTCTTGCCCACTTTTTTTATTAGGGTTACAGGAGATGGACGTAAGAGAGTCAGTCACTAAAACAATTGAACAGGTACTGGCCTCGTATGGAATGGAACTGGTTGATGTGGAGTACCAGAGAGAGCATGGCGGATGGGTCGTCAGGGTCTACCTGGACAAGGAAGGGGGAATTACTCTGGACGACTGCTCACTGATAAGCGGGGAAGTGGGAGAGATCATTGAGGTCAACGATATTATTGGCCATCCCTACACCCTGGAGGTCTCATCACCCGGTTTGAACCGTCCCCTGAAACGTGAAAAAGATTTTACCCGGAGCATTGGCAAACGGGTAAAGATAAAAACAAAAGAAGCAATAGATGGTCAGAAAAACTTCATCGGTGAACTTCTCCGCTATGAAGGGGATATGGTCATCCTTGAGGTAGAAGGACGAGAGAAAGCTATACCTTTTCCTCTCATACTCAAGGCGAATCTTGAATATCAGCCACCTCAAACAATGAGAAGCGGGGGCGGAACAAAGAAGGGCGAATCGGCAAAAATATTGCATTGGAGGAAGTAAAGAGATGGTTTCTGAACTGGATCGGGTACTGGAAGAGGTGCGGAGAGACAAGGGTCTTGACAAACAGATTCTGATCTCAGCCATAGAGGAAGCGGTTTTGAAAGCTGCAAAGAACATGTACGGTCCCCAGGCGGAGATGGAGGCTCATTTCAATACCGACATTGGAGAAGTTGAGCTTTTTCAATTCAAGACCGTCGTTGAACACATAAGGAACTCTCAGAAGGAGATCTCCATCGCAGAGGCTAAGGATCTTGATCCGGAAAGCGAGGTCGGAGACAGCCTGGGCATCAAGATACCCACCTCTACCTTCGGGAGGATAGCAGCCCAGGCAGCGAAACAGGTGATCATCCAGAATATCCGCGAGGCCGAACGAGATAATGTCTATAATGAATTCAAGGACAAAAAAGCGGCCATGGTCACTGGCTATATCCAGAGGTTTGACCGCGGGAATATCATTGTGAACCTGGGAAAGGGAGAGGGGGTAATCCCACCACAGGAGCAGATCCCCGGCGAAAAATATCAGCAGCGAGACCGGATAAAAGCCTATG
>Ga0315274_10003439_pt1 | contig 23524 bp, 16 predicted proteins | sample YL17G02_20_MG_FD_203700 | JGI IMG/M metagenome (GOLD analysis project Ga0315274, IMG submission 203700) | Sediment microbial communities from Yellowstone Lake, YNP, Wyoming, USA - YL17G02_20 | ecosystem: Environmental > Aquatic > Freshwater > Lake > Sediment | place: USA: Wyoming | collected...
TGCCGCCAGGACTGTGAGTGCGGATTTCACCTTCGGCAACCTGACGAATCTGGGCCCGGTGATTAACACTCCGATGCAGGACCTTCCCGCATTCCTCTCATCTGATGGTCTATCGCTCTGGTTTTCGCGAAGCAGTAGCTCATGGGTAGGCGGCTACTTTGTTGCCACGAGACCAACGGTTGACGATCCTTGGGGGACGCCTGTGAGCGTGGGTCCGTGGACTGAGGACCTCTCGTCCTTCAAGACCATGGGAGTTGTTCCTGGGTGGACGACCGCTGACGGCCTGGAGACGATCAACGCGTTTGCTGGCCCGGGTGGGTACGGCAGTAGTGACATCTACCTGTTGAGGCGGGACAAGATAGGAGCGGACTGGGGCCAGCCAACAAATCTCGGACCAGTCGTCAATAGCACGGCTTCAGAGAGTGCGAACACCTACTCGCTGGATGCTTTGGAACTGTACTTCTCTGATGATAACGGGCCACGACGGCCCGGTGGCTACGGGAGTGCGGACCTTTGGGTGACCAAGCGTGCAACAAGGAATGACCCTTGGGGTACGCCGGTGAATCTCGGGCCGACGGCCAACAGCGCCAATGAGGACGGTTTTCCATTGCTTCTGGCCGATGGTTTGGTGCTCTCGTTCCTATCTCGACGCCCGGGTGGATACGGAGAAGCGGACCTGTACATGATGAGGCGAGCGAGCCTTTCGGACTCGTGGGGACCACCGATGAATCTTGGACCATTAGTCAATAGTTCAGGTGAAGAGTGGCTGGTGTACATGTCGGCCGACGGTTCTACGCTCTTCTTCAACTCCGACCGCCCCGGTGGTTATGGCGGGCATGATATCTGGCAGGTATCCATCCTCCCCATCGTGGACTTCAACGGCGACGGCGAAGTCGATGGGAAAGAAGTCCTGGCGATGGCCGAGCACTGGGGCCAGAGCTACCCGCCTTGTGATATCGGCCCGACGCCAATGGGGGACGCCCTCGTGGATGCCAAGGACTTGACCGTCTTGGCCGGGTACATCGGGCAGGACGTGAACGATCCTACTCTCGTCGCTCATTGGGCGCTGGATGAGGTCGGGGGCAGCGTGGCCATCGACTGGGTCGGCGAGCATGATGCGATGATTATCGGAAACGTAGTCTGGCAGCCCGACGGCAGGGTCGGGGGCACGCTGGCGTTCGACGGTAAAACCAACTTCGCGCGGACGATGTCGCCTGTCCTCGATCCGGCCCAAGGGCCGTTCAGTGTCATTGCCTGGGTCAAGGGTGGAGCGGCCGGCCGGGTGATCGTGTCACAGGCGTCGGGAACGGACTGGCTCTGTCTGAATCAGTACGGCATGTTGACCACGGACCTCAAGGCGGCCGGACGCGATGGCAAGTCCCTGACGTCGGATGCTTTCATTCTCGATGACCAGTGGCACCGTGTGGTCTTGGTCTGGGACGGCACGAATCGGGCCTTGCACATGGACGGGGTCGAGGTCGCAAGGGATACGCAACCGAGCCTGGCGGCATCGAGCGGCAGCCTGCACATCGGCGGCGGCAAGAGCCTAAACCCTGTCACCTTCTGGTCCGGCCTGATCGACGACGTTCGCATCTACAACCGGGCCGTGCAGCCGTAGAACCCGTTTCCCACTTGGCAGACACAGCAAGACGGGCCGGTGGATAACGGAGCCGCCGGCCCTTGTGCTTTGGGCGCGTCGATCACCCGCAGAAGCTCGATGAGGGTGAGGCCGGCGGGACGGATTGCTGATAAGTCATTGGCGATGAAGGACTTACGCATGCGCGCAGGCCGGGGGCCTTTCGGTTCCCTGGTGCTCCCGGCTGAACGGGGGTCGCTACGCCTTCCGTTGCTCATTCGTGCGTAGTCCATACTTCCGCCCTACAGCTATTACTGGCGGCCGAGAAACGCCCGATGTGGATGCAATTCTCGAAAGAATGTAAAAAAATCTTCCCCGCGGCGGCCCTGGAGGTGCAACAGCGAGGTGGCAAACGCAAAAGCCCGCCGTCGTGTAAAATCCGATTTATCCCTCTGTACTGCTTCCATTAGGCCCCTGGCGCCGAAAAAGGCAAGCAGAATTCCATGATCCGGCAGGTGTGTGCGACCACACTTCGTGGCGGACCAAGTCCCATGCCCGCAGGTCCGGGCGACATTGGCAAAGCCGGTGCCCAAGGCGTCGCCCCGGCGAGCATGCCCCCAGAAATTGGTCGAGTAGACGTTCTATGGCCATGCTGGGTAGGTAACGTTCGTGTTCTCCGTTGCTCTTGCCTTTCGGTTTCAAGAGTGCCACAGGATCTTACCATTCAGCCGGCTTCAACGCCCCTCACAGAACCGTGCTTGCAGATTTCCCGCACACGGCTCTTCGGCCCGGCTCCCACAACGGCATCGGTCGATACATCCAGTACCCTATGCGTGGACGCCGCAGCGGGTAATGGGTCAGACTGGTGAACACCCTGTGGGGCTCCTGACAGGCCCGTTGTGCTATCAGAGCAAGTGTCCGTGTGGTCTTGTCCATCTCAGAGTATGGGCCTCACGTCTCGTGCTCTGTTCGACGGGTCGCCGGCCCCTTCGAGTGGGCCCTGCTTGTGCAGTCCCGCGCCGGGCATTACCCCGACTACCCCTCTACTATGAGCCGGTCCGACTGCCGCATCTCCACGGCCCCGCCTTGCCTCGTCGGCTGGTTGGGGCAGACAAGCGATGCGGCTCTCCCAAATTCCGATGCAATCCGTTGGATGGCCCGCTGCGGCCTGCGACCCCGGCAGGCCGAGACCGACTCGCCTGATAACGCCGGTCTCGATGCTGGCTTCAGGGCAAAGCAACCCCTGGCCTCCTGCAAGCAGCAAAATCTCGGGGCTTACTGCCTTCACTTGCGTTGCGGCTGACCTTCCGCTGCCCGTAGGGCTTCGCACCATTCGTTGCCTCCTGATACGCCCACGTTCATTCCGGCCGGGCGGCTACCTTGGGCCGGGCAGGATTCTATCCTGCTGAATTGCACCAGCGTTCCTTGGCGCACGCTTTGTTTTGCACAATCAAGCTCTCCGCTGCCAGCAAGGCGGAACCTGTGGGTTCTTCATTGCCCCGCCGGCTGGCAGGGATGTGTGCTTCGCCGGCCATGATGAATCCACCCAAATTGAATATCTTATCCATTTCAATTGGTTCGTTCGACCCGATCCGACTCCAAGTCGCCTAACAGTTCCCTCAGTTCTATTTCGTCGATCATCTCGGCATTCCACCTTCCGCAATGAGCTTGCTCAAATCGCAGTTGACGCTGGCAACTATTTATACTGCCCGGAATCTGTTTGGCTGTCAATATGGGAACGCCGACTGTGGGAACGAAACGGGGTCAGGACTCTCCGTGTGTGGCCCAAGGGGGCCGGGTCTCCACTAATTGCTATCGTTGTTCGGGTCAATACAATCCCACGCCATTCAGTCGCACACGTCTGTCGGCCAATGGCAGGCGGAAGGGTACACAGGCCAGCGGGCGTAGACCCTGCCCGTCGCATCGACCTGGATTCTTGAGGCCGCTGGTTCTTTTGGCTTGAAAAACCTCGAATCCGCGCAATAATGAGGGCCGTTGAGCGACTACGAGCTTAGGTGGTTTAGGAGATCGACCCATGAGAAGAACCTTGATTACGAAAATCGGTTTGTGCATCGCGTTGCCGCTTGCCGTCGCGTGCGCCGGCTGCATCACGGTGGTTGGCGACAGCCTCCAGGGCAAGGCGAAACGAACGGATAATCTCAGCGCCCTGGTCGCCGGTGCGAATACCCTGCGAGTGACCACCAACGTCGGGGCGATCAAGCTCGACGCGGCCGAGACGGGCGAGGTCAGCATCACGGCCGATATCACGGTCAAGGCCAAGACGGACGAGCAGGCGGAGGAGCTTCTCGCAGGCGTCCGCGTCACCGCCGAGCCGTCCGGCGATACGCTCGTCGTCAAGGCGGAGAAGCCGTCCGGGTTCGGCCGCAATCAGCTCAACGTCGATTTTACGATCACCGCCCCTGCCGGCCTTCGCCTCGACTGCACCAATAATGTGGGGGACATCCGCATCAACGGCTTTGCCGGCCGCATCGAGACTCACACCGACGTCGGCTCGGTCACCGCCACCGGCCTCCGCAGCGGCATGAACCTGCATACGAATGTCGGCGACATCAAGGCCGTCTACGCACCCGACGCCCCCGCCGCTCTCGATGTCAGCGCCTCCAGCAACGTCGGCAACATCGACTTCACGGGCCCATCCCAGATCTCCGCGAATCTCACCGCCGCTGCCAACGTTGGCGACATCCATACGGACAGGCCGCTCACCGTCAGCGGCTCGCTCGGCAAGTCCGTCAAGGCTTCGCTCGGCACCGCCGAAGGCCAAGTCAATCTGCGCACCAACGTCGGCTCGATCACGATCCGTTAGTGCCCCTACCACAACGAGGTCGAAAGCTGCTCTGATGCCATCGGTGTGGAGGCAGGATGACGGGCTGCGGCTGTCAGCGGGCCAGGAGTGCCAGGGCGAATCCTGCCCCTGCCACGCATAACGCGGGCGGCAACACGTTCCAGATGATCCGCAGCAAGGGCGTCTTGAAGTAGCTTGCGGATAATGCCAGGCACAGGTGAATCGGGCTGATCGCCAGGCCGAAGACCACGCCCGCAAACGCCAGCGTCTCGAGACCCAGCGAGAGATGCTCTCCGGTCCCCATGAATGGCATCAGGAACGGGTACGTGATTGCCACGGTCGGCGTTGTCACGCCCGTACTGAAGCTCACGATGAAAGGCAGCACGAACAGCACCAGCAGCGGCGGCATGTGAATCTGCTGGAAGAACGCGACCACGCTGCCGATCGCACCGCTGGATTCCAGAATCAGCTTGAACCACAGGGCCCCGAAGAGCAGCAGAACCACATCCGGCTCGCGCGCTGCCCGGAAGATCCCGAGCCATCGATGCACCTCCACCCGGTGCAGCAGGAGCAATCCGATGATCGCGAGGAAGATGCCGATCGCCGGCGGCACGTTGAGCCCGACGTACAGCGCGGCTGTGAACAGGATCGGCCACAGGGCATGAACGAAATCCTTCAGGTGCGAGCCGACGCTTGCCCTGGGTTCCATGTGCTCCGCCCGCCTCGGGGGAATCCCGACCAGCAGCAGGAACACGATGCCGCCCAGGATGCCGGCAATCGAAAGCACGGCGTGATGGCCGACCACTCCCGCCGCCGGGACGCGTAGCATATGCACGACCAGCGGCACCGCCGGAAACAGCGGCCAGACCGGCTCCCATTGGTGGCGAAAGAAGAAGTTGATCGCGGCGACCCGGCTGCGCTCGACGCCGATCTTGTCGCCGGCCTCACGGACCATCGGGGCCGAGAGCATGATCCCGCCCGGCGTCGGCAGCATACCCATCAGGAGCGGGATCGTCGCCAGCGCCACCCGCCGACTGCGAAGCAGTCCGTGCATCGCCGGCACCAGCCGGGCCGAAAGCCCGATCTGCCCCATCGCCTCGCCCACCACGTTCACCAGCAGCAACAGCGCCGTCAGCGACACGAACAGGTACGGCGTCGTCTCCGTAAGGGGCTGCTCCCGCCACTCCGCCGCCAGCCGGCCCCACATCGCCCCGGGCGTCACGCGAAGCAGCACCGCCAGCACCACCGCCGAGATCGTCATCGCCCGCCCGATCCGCACCTTCAGCCGCAGCAGAACAACCAGCACCGCCAGCGACGCGAAAATCATTCCTAACACATGCATAGAGCTACGGCCGGTAGGTCTCCTTCATCACGAACGTGCACGCCAGCGAAATCAGCGACGCCAGCAGAAGGATCACCAGGATCATGTGATACCCGGCCACGGGGTAGCCCCCGGCGGCGTTTTTGGGATAGGCATCGAGCACGCGGCCCAACAGCGGCATGAACACCGCCCCGCCGAAGAACGGGAAGAAGTTCACCGTGCCGACGGACGTTCCGGCAATCTCGACCGGGAATAGCTCCTTTGTGCTCGTGAATCCCATGACGACGATCGCCGACGAGCTCACGGAGAACAGGAAGAACCAGAGGTACAGGACCGCGTGAGGCAGCCCGGCGGGGAAGATATTGAGGAACAGCAGCAGCACGACCAGCGACGACGTGCACAGGATGAAGGTTTTCTTGCGGCTTCGCAGGACCTTCTGGGAGAGCAGTCCGAGCAGCGGACCACCGAGGATCATCGCCCACGCAGTCATGCTGAGGATCGCGCCGGCCTGTCCCTTGCTCAGGCCGTAGGTATGCATCAGGTACGGCCCTGCCCACAGGCCGCCGAACGCAAAGAAGACCCCGCAGTCAAAGAAGAACCACACGGCGACGGGCCAGAACGCCCCCTCCGAGAGGACCCTGCGCACACCCTGCCAGAGACCGATCTTGCCCTGCCCAGGATTCGCTTCTTCCGTGCGGCCCTCGATCTCTGCGATGGACGGCCAGCCCATGTCGGCCGGCTTGTCGCGAACGATGAGCCAGACCGCCGCGACCGTGGCCGCCGTGCAGGCCGCGATGAGATGAAACGACAGTCGCCAGCCGAACCGGGTCGCCAGCAGGCCGAGAATCCACGTCGCCCCGAGGATTCCCACCCCCCCGGCAGCCTGGAGGATGCCCGACATCAGGGCAAACTCCCTCGCCCGGAACCACTGGGACACCATCTTGAGCGTCGGAATGAACACCATCGAAACCCCCAAGCCAACCAGGACGCGGGCTGCCGTAGCCATGCCGGCGCTCGGCGCCACAGCAAACAGAAAGCTGCCCGCCACCCCGATCAGCAGCGAGAACATGACCGTCCGCCGCGGTCCGATGGAGTCGGACAGCAGTCCGGCGGGAAACTGCATTGCCGCGTAGGGGTAGAAATAGGCTGAGTTGAGCAGCCCGAGCATGCTGGCTGTCGCCCCGAAATCCCGCATCAGGTCGTTCGCCACAATCGAAGGCGAGAACCTGTGGAAATACACAAGCGCATAACCTGTCGCCAATATCGAGAAAAGCAGCCATCGAAACGATAGCACTTTTTTAACCAGGCTTTCGTCCATCGTCCTGCCCTTTCCGGCTCGTCCAGACACACCTCCCGGCGGCTGCGCGAGGCAGCACCCTGGTGCCCAGCGCAGGTGAGATGCCCACGGTCGTCCAACGCCGCACCACGATACCACGATCCGCCCAAACCGCAAGCCCCGTTCCGACATCTGACAGAGGAGTGTACCTCCGTTTTGAGCCAGGCCGCAAAAAATTCCACCCGCACCCGCCCTCTCGCCGGAACTTTTGTATGCTTTATTACGGATATGATTTGGAGGGTAACGCCATGACGATCCTGTCAACGACGATTTCGCAGGCAATGGACACAATTCCGTGGCCTCTGGACCTCTCTTTTCCAGACCTTACCCCCCTGCTGCCCTTCGTCCTCGTCTGTCTCATCTCGGTCTTCTTCACGGCTGTCTGGTTATTGGCTGTTTCCCGCTACACCTGCAAGCGCACGGCCCACCGCTGAACGCCGACGCCGGCCACGAGGGAGCAGGCCAGAACTGCGGCAGCGTATCCTGAATCGGCCTCCTCCGCACCCTCTGCACTGCTTTCCGCCAAGCATCCCAGAGCCGGGATGAGTCTCCGCAGATCCGTGGACGTTGCGAGTGCGGGAATCAGCATTTCCCTTTGACCGAATGTCGAGGCATGCAATCCCCGTGCCCCGCCATCGCGGGCAATCTCAGAGGATTGACAGGATTGTGAAAACGCTTGACGCCAGCTCATCGCACGGATACTCTGACGCACGCTTTGAAAGACGCAACTATGGAATTGACGTGGGTCAACAAACTGAGAATCGCCGCCGTGACGGCGCTGGGCGTAGTCATGATCGGGATATTGGCCTGGCCTCTGGCGGCTCCCACCGATCCCCTGCTGCCCGTTCGGGCGTGGGACATAGGTCTTTTGGGGACGATGGCTTTGCTGGTGTTGGCGTTCGGCGTGGGGTTTGCGGGGTACTTCATCGCCTGGCCTCACGGCCGGGAGATCGGGATCCTTGGGGTACCCTTCGGCTTAGCTGTCTGGGCCGGCAAGTCCGGACCCATGCGTTCCCTGACACAGGCCCTTAACGAGCCTTACGAGCGGGAGGCCCTGCTGCACTCATTGCGTTTCGAGCCGGCCTACTGGCTGCTGATCGTGGCAGCGGGCTTCGCCGGCGTCCTTGCCGCACAACGCCTCCGTCCCGGCTCTGGGCCGGCGCCGAGCTTCGCTCAGATAAAGAACAACCTCAAGCCGGGCGTCTACTTGAATGTGGGCATCGCCCTGCTCGTCGGCACGCTGCTGATCGCGTTCTTCACGGGCGTCTTCGCCCAGGACCTTTGCACTTCCTACGAGATGGTCGCCACCCAGCCGGAGGTCGGCCAGATCATCTTTGCCATTCTGGCCGCCTTTGCGGCCGCCGCGTTCGTGGTCAAGAAATTCCTCCACATGAGTTACCTCTGGCCCGCCGCAGCCGCCTTGTTCGTACTGCCCTTTGCCTATGCCGTCTATGGCGACCCACAGACGGTCGCCAAGTTCGCAGAAACCGAGCCGGCCACATTCTACCCGCACCCCATTTTCGCCATCTTGCCCCTCCAATTCGTGGCCATCGGGGCTCTCGGCGCTGTCACTGGGTACTGGATGGCGGTTCGCTACGACTATTGGCGAACGCACGAAAGTGCCGGATAAAATCGGGCTATTCCCGTTTTTTTCGTGCCCTCAAGTATCATTAACTCGCGTTCCTGCAAAGACTTACATCGCCAACGTCTGATAACCGACCTGGTGCATCCAAAGAAAAGTGAATTTGTTTGGTTTGCCTCCCTCAATTAGCCGAAATATAGACTACATGAGGCCTCCTAGGTTACACGCGGGGCCGCAGCCCGAGGCATAGGGGCCCCGGATTTGGAATGTGAACGTATCGGCTAAGTGAACACTGGAATCCTCCACAGCGTAGGAGACATTGCGAAACCAGCCGACAAAAGGAGTTAACGATGTTGGTTCTGAGCAGACAACGAGATGAATCCATCATGATCGGGGACGACGTTGAGATCACCATCGTCGACGTCCGCGGAGACAAGGTTCGGCTGGGGATCACGGCCCCGAAGAGCATCCCCGTTCATCGCAGGGAAATCTACGATGCCATTCAGCGGGAAAAGGCCCAGAAGGCCGAGGGGCAAGTCCAAGCCAATCCCGTAAGTGAACCAACGGAGAGACCCGATGAGCCCCGCAGGAACAACACGAAACCGGAGAAAGCTCCTCAGGAAAACGAATAGCAAACGCCCCGTCTCTCTTGTCCATGCATTATCGAGCCTCCTAAACCCTCCTGTCCGCAGGAGGGTTTTTCTTTGCGCCATGCCCGCGAACCACACGAATTCGCAGAAACCCTCTCTCGGCAGAGATCCCGGACGCGTGCCGGGCCACTCCCCCAAACGCCGCATCCGCCGGAATCCGGCGGCTCCCGGGCAGGAGGACCAAGCGGGAGAACTTTCTTCCACATTTTTTGCGATTTTCCGGTAACAACTTGTACAAATGTACGTCTATCATGTTGTACAGTTGTACAAGGAGAACAATGATGACGAAACAACGGCTTCCCTCCTTGAGCGCCTCGGAGACGGAGATTCTGCGACTTCTGTGGGAACTGCACGAGGCCACGGTCCAGCAGGTGTGTGAAAGACTCCCCGCCAAACGCAGAATCGGCTACGCCACGGTGCAGACGCTGCTGCGACGGCTGGAACGCAAGGGCTACATCAGGCACCGGGCCGAGGGCAAGGCCCACGTGTTCTGCCCGGCCGTAGAGCAGGACCACGTGATCAGGCGATCCGTGAACGACTTCCTCGAACGGCTCTTCGGCGGCGACCCGATCCCGCTCGTGCAGCACCTGGCCGAGCACGGCAGGATCGATGCGGAGGACCTCGAACGACTCAAGAAGCTCATTGAAGGCGAGTAGTCACAGCTTTTTGGAGGGCATACGATGGACAAAGCGATGATCCAAATGACCACCTACCTGTGGAGCCAGAGCTGGCAGATCGCGCTTCTCGTGGCGGCCGTCGCCGTCGCCACGTGGGCGCTGCGAGGACGAAGCGCACACGTACGCTACCTGCTCTGGCTGCTCGTCGTGGCCAAATGTGTCGTGCCGCCCTTGTTCGGCATTGCGGTCCCGATTCTGCCCCAGGACAAGCTGGCGGCGTTTGCCGTGCCAATGGAGCAATCCAACAGCATTGCCGCGGGGCCAGACGCCTTTGAGGAAGGCGAGATGGCCGCTGCACAGGAGCCGACCCGCTCTCGCGGAGACGGACATCCTTCACACAGCCTCATGCCCGCCATCTCCCGGCGGGAGGCGATGTCGCTGCTGTGGCTGGCCGGGCTGGCGGCCTTTCTGGCGGCAGCGTCGATCAAGGCCGGACGAACGATGCGGCGGCTCGCGAAGGAACGAACGGCATTGCCTGCGACGCTCCAAAGCGACATTCACGAGTTGTTCAGCTCGCTCGGCATTCCACGACTGCCAGGGGTCTGGCTTGTTGAGAGTGGGAGCCAGCCGTTCGTGTGGGGCCTTTGGCGAGGCGACATCTACCTGCCGTCCAACTTCGCCATGCTGGGCAGCAGCGAGCATCAGCGGGACATCCTCGCGCACGAGCTGAGTCATGTCCTGCGATTCGACGCTGCCATCAATCTGCTCCAAATCCTCGCGCAGGGGGTCTTCTGGTTTCATCCGCTCGTCTGGTGGGCCAACGGCAAGATCCGGCAGGAGCGTGAGAAATGCTGCGACGAGATGGCCATCGCCCGGTTGGGCGCCACGCCGCGAAGCTACAGCCGGGCCATTGTCGAGGCGTTGCTCGTCGAGCACAAATCAAACGGACTGGTGCCGTCGCTGGCGATAGCCGGTTCGGCGAGCGACATCGAGGAAAGGATCAAAGCCATGATGACCCCGGGAAAGAGATTCCATGCACGGCCCGGCTTGGCGGCCATGATCGCCGTGATGTCGTCCGCGACCCTGATCGTTCCCACGACCATCACATTCACGGCCCGTGCCGAGGCGCAAATCGCAGGCTCCAATCCATCATCATCGCCCGGCCGCCAGACGAGTGCCGGCAGTGCATCCGGCCGGAGCGCTGCGAGCACGGCACCCGGCCTCGGACGCGTCATTCGATTCCCCAGCGACCGGCCGGTGGGACAGCTCTCCGTGCAGGATGTAGGAACGGGCAGAGAACTCACGTCCTGGTTCCATTGGGCGGGGATCAATGGCCTTGACGGAACCCCATGGGAGTATTTCTGCGAAGCGCAGGGCGACATCCGGATCCCTGCCGGCAAGCACGCGCGACTTATGGTCAATGTCGATTCGTGGGGTGACCTGTCGTGGCTCCTGAAACTCCAGCCGGACGACCTCTATGGCCTGAGTTTCGTCTTTACGGACCGACGCGTCAAGGCGGGTGACGCACGCCTCAAGCCCGTGACGCATCTGACCGGATTGAAGGAACTGGTGCTCGACAACACCGACATCACCGACGGGGGCATGAGCATGCTGTCGAGCTTTCCCTCGCTGGAGGAGTTGGGTCTGAATTCGCGCGTCACCGACCGGGGCATGGTCCACGTCGCACAACTGACGTCGCTTAAGCGGCTGTACTTCCCCATGCAGACCAAGGTCAGCAGCGCCGGTCTCCAGCATATCAGTAAGCTGACCGCCCTGGAAGAGCTGTATCTGGGCCAGGGCATCGGCGACGCTGGCCTGGCGTACCTTCGCGGTTTGCCGCACCTGACGTACCTGTGCCTGTACGGTCCCGGCTTCACAGACACCGGCATGGTGTACGTCAAAGAAGTCCCGTCGCTCAGGATCTTCTCCGTCCACGAGAACCTCTCTCGAATCACTGATGCCGGTCTGGTCCACATCGCGGAACTGCCGAACCTGGAGCTTCTGTGCCTGCACGGGATGCGAGGCATCACCGATGCAGGTATCGCCCACCTGACCAAGATGCGTTCCCTGCGAAAACTCGATATCGGCAGTTCGCGAGTGACCGACAAAGGACTGGGTTACCTCAAGCAGATCAAGACCCTGGAGCATCTTGACCTTCCGCAGGACCAGTACAACATCTCGGATGCAGGTCTGGCCCATCTGGGGGAGTTGTCGAACTTGAAGGTCCTTCACGTGTCCAGATTGCATTATGGCGGCCGCGACAGGAACAGGATCTACTACACGGATGCAGGCCTTGCGCAATTGTCCAAACTGAGATCGCTTGAAGAGCTTGTCGTCGGCAGCATCGGCGTCACTGACGCCGGCATGGACCACATCGCAAAGCTCACGAACCTGAAGAAGCTCTTTATGTTCGGCTGCGAAAAGGTAACCGATAAGGGCTTGGCCAGGCTGACCACACTGAAGTCATTGAAGGACCTCGACATCGCGCATGCCAAATTGACCATTGCAGGCCTGGCCGTGCTCAATTCAATGACGAGCCTGACCCGGCTGGATGCGGGAGACCTGGAGCGAGGCGGGGCCGTGCTGAATCTGTCGGGCTTGACCAACCTGGAAGACCTGAGCCTGGGCTTCCGGCCTAATTCACAGGATGCGTTCAATGACGCCGACCTGGCCTGCCTAGCGAATCTGAAGAAGCTGCGCTGGCTGCAGATCGGCCCGCGCAATTTCACGGATCAGGGCATGCTCTACTTAGCCGGTCTGACCAACATAGATCGGCTCGGCCTCGGCGGCGCCGGCCTGACCGATGAAGGCTTCAAGCGCCTATCCAACCTGAAGAAGCTCGATCTCCTGAGCATCCTGGGTAGATTCGACACGAGTATAGGCAATTGGGGCCCCGGCGGCCACATCACCGATAAGGGCCTGCGCTACCTCGAAGCCTTCCCACGGCTTGTATTCGTAGAGATCTACTCGGACACCAACTTCAGCCAGGAGGCCGTCCAGCGCCTGTGGGCGCAGTCGCCCAATCTCTACCACCTCAACCTCAACGGCTCAAACAGCCAGCCGACCGGCATAGGAGCGAAGTGACCAGCCACGCAATTCCACCAGGAGAAACGGCGAGGTCCTGAAGGCCTCGCCGTGTGGTTCTGGTGTTGGCCGGGAGTCACCCGGCAGTTCTACATGCGTTTGTAGCGGGGGCCGCCGGTGCCTTCGGGGGCGGTCCAGCGGATGTTGTCGAACGGGCACTTGCGCTGGCAGGTCTTGCAGTGTAGGCAGTTGGAGGGGTTGGCCGGCTTGACCTCGTCGTGGATCGCCTCGTAGACGCCCGCCGGACAGAAGGTGACACAGGGGGCCTCGAAGATCGGGCGGCACTTCGTGTCACAGATGGTCCGGTCGAGGATTTTCAGGTGCGACGGCTGCTCCTCGCGATGTGCCGTGGCGGCGACCGCCGTGAAGGAGTCCTTATCGAAGCTCTGGTTGGGCTTGAGCCGGTACGGGGCCGCCGTCATCGCCTCGTAGTCCTTCTCGACGTGGTACTGCGGCAGCCACCCGTTGAGGACCGACAGGGGCATGCCCTGCAGCGGCCCGAACTTGGCCACCGTCTGGCGGAAGTTCTTCGCGGTCTTCATCTCTTTGGCGATATTTGACTGCTCGACGTTCTCGGTGTACTTGCCGGCGGCTGCGTTCGGGCTGTCAAGCGTTGCGATAATGGCTTTGGCCGCCTGGATGCCGGAGTCGATGGCGTTGTGCAGGCCCTTGATCTTGAGCATATTGACGAAGCCCGCACTATCGCCGAGGATCATCACGTTACCCTTGCCGATGCTCGCCGTCTCAGGGTCGCGCGGCACGGCGTGCCAGCCGCCCTCGGGAATCATCTTGGCGCCGGCCTCAACGACCGTGCCACCTTCGATGAATTGCTTGACGAACTTGTGCTCCTTGAACCGCACGAGCGCATCCTGCGTGTTGAAATCATGGTATTTCCAGTCGAGGCCGACGATCATGCCGACGGCCAGATGGTCCTGCTCGCCGGCATAAACGATGCCGCCGCCGAACATGCCGGGCCCCATGACCGGCGTCCAGATCGGGTAGCCCATCGCGTGGACGACCCGGCCCTTCGTGAACTTGTTGTACTGCTCGGGCGTGACCTTGATCAACTCTTTGACACCCAGCGAGTAAAGCTGGTGAGATTCGCGCTTCAGGCCCGCCTGCTCGACAAATTGCTCGGTGACGAGGCCGTCGCACCCTTCGGCCAGCACGACGAATGTCGCCTGGATCGTCTCGCCCTCCGCATAGTTCGGCTGCTTGTGCCCTTCCTTATCGACGCCCTGATCGACGAGCTTGACGCCTGCGGCAAGGCCGTCACCATCGAAGACCACGTGATCGGCGGCAAAGCCGGTGAGCACCTCGACGCCCAATCCCTTGGCGATCCCGCCCAGCCACTTCGTGAGCCGGCTGATGGACACGGAGTAGTCCCCGTGGTGGATCATCTGGCCGAAGGCCAGGCCCATCCCTCTCGCCATTTTGATCATGGGAAAAATCCCGAATGCCATCTTGCTGCCCAACAGGAACATGATGTCGTCCTTGTCGATCACGTTGGCGAGGACCTGCTTAGCCTCGTCGGTCTCGCGCCAGCCGCTCCTTGCGGCGTCAAGCAACGTGCTCAGCGGCTCTTTCTCGAGCACCGCGCCCGAGAGATTGTGATTGCCCAGATCGAGGGCCTTGTCGATCACGCACACGTCGATGTCCGGTTTGAGGACCTTCAGTTGAATCCCCGTGGACAGGCCGGCGGGACCGGCGCCCACGACCAGAACCAACGTCTTGCCGTACTGATTGATGATGGATGATTGATGATGGATGATTGAATGATCCATGATCCGGAATCCTTAATCCACTGATGATTGATGATTGAGGTCGTTCTTCCTTCTTCAATCATCCATAGTCAATAATCCTTGATCAATTCCTCCACCAGCGTCGGGATGATCTCCTCGACGCTCCCGATCAAGTAGTAATCGCACTGCCTGAAGATCGGAGCATTCGGATCGCTGTTGATCGCCACGATCGTCTGGGCGTTGGCGATGCCGATCATATGCTGGATGGCGCCGGAGATACCGAGTGCGACATAGAGCTTCGGGCCGACGGAGGTCCCCGTCTGACCGACCTGGTGAATTCGGCTGATGAAGCCCTGCTCGACGGCGGCACGCGAGGCGCCGCGCTCCACTTGCGTGTCGAGCTTTCTGCTCAGGGCGCCCGTCAGCATGCTGACGAGTTTCTCATAGTTGTCACGGCTTTGCATGCCCTTGCCGCCGGAGATGATGGTGTCGGCGTGCAGGTTGACCTGCCCGTGGCCCAACTCGGTCCTGATAATCTCGAGGCTGACATCGCTCTCCGTCAGCTCGACCTTGTGCCTGAGGACCTTTCCCTTTCGGGACGGATCGGCCGGCATCCGCTTCATCACGCCGGGCCGGGCCGTCGCCATCTGGCTCTTGGAGCCCTTCGTGCGAATGGTCGCCATGACGTTGCCGCCCAGCGCCGGACGGGTCTGCAGCAGCAGGCCGACCTCGCCCTTTCGCGAGGTGTCGCGGATATCGAGCCCGGTGCAGTCGGCGGTCAGGCCGCAACCGGTGCGGTAGGAGACCATCGGGGCCAACATGCGGCCCTGCGGCGTCGCGGCATAGAGCACGATCTGGGGCACGTATTTGTCGATCGCGTCGGCAATCGCCTTGCGATAGGCCGTCGGGTCGAACTCTTTCAGCAGCGGGTGCTCGATGGCGTACACGCTGTCGGCGCCGGCAGCGATAAGTTCCTCAACCATGTGCGCCACGTCCCCGCCGGCAATGCACACGCCAACCCTCGTTTCGAGTGAGTCCGCCAGCTCATGGGCCTTGCCGGTCAGCTCGAACGTAGCCGGATGGACCACGCCGTCGCTGTGCTCGGCGACGACCCAGACCTCGCCCTGGAAGGCGGGCTCGGCCAGTTTGTAGCCGGCGATCATGTCTTCGAGGGCCTTCCCATGGAAACTCTCGCCGGTTTTGGCGAGAATCTTCTCCCGCACAGTCTCGTCGATCTGCTCGGCGCTCTTGATGCCGAGGTCCTTGAGAATCCTGCCCAGAAGATCGTAGTCCTCCTGCTCCTTGGCTGTGGCCTCGAAGCTTCGTTCGAGCAGACTCGCCCGCCGCTTCGGCAGGACGTACTTGCCGTCGGCCTTCTTACCGGTGGCGGCTCCTGTCTGGCCATCGCCCTTCCTGAAATTCTCGACGATGGTCCGGGCCAACTCTTTCACGTCGCTGATCTGTTTGCACTTACGGGAGCTCTTGCCCGGCGGGAAGACGCGAATCACCGCCGTCTTGGAGCCTTTGGCCCCGATCTGCGGCGCCTTGATGTCGTCGGCGCCCCACTGAACCATGGGGGCTTTCTTCGCCCAGCGTGTGCCGCCGAACGTAGCGAACAGAGGGTATTCGTATTTGGCGACGGTCACGACGGCCGGGAGCTTCTTGGTTGCCACCGTCTGGCTGCCGCCACTGATGATCCGGGTAAACTCGAAGCGATTGTCCTTGTACTCCGCTGCCGTGACGTAGGCGATGCAGGGCAGGCCCAGCTCCTCGGCGATCTGCGCGGGCACCTGGGCCGTGTCGCCATCGACTGACTGCATGCCCGAGACCACGAGGTAATCATCGCCGCACTTGAGCAGCTCTTTGGTGATCCTGCGAATCGCATAGGCGAGCGGATTGGCCGTCGCCCAGGTGTCCGCGCCGCCGAGCGCCCGGTCGGTCAGCAGCACGACCTGATCGGCTGCACGCGCCAGGCTGTATCGCAGCACCTCGTCGGCCATCGGCGGGCCCATCGTCAGCGCCACCAGCCGGGCCTTCGCGTCGCCGCTGATCTTCTTCATGTGGTTCGCAAACGCCAGCGCCTGCGCGTCCAGCTCGTTGATCACGTTGGCCAGACGCGAGCGGACGAGCGTGCCCGTCTCCGGGTCGAACGCGTTGTCCGTGATCTGCGAGACATCAGGAACCTGTTTGACCAGAACAATGTAGTCACTCATACGCGAATTTCCCTTAAGAAGCGAGCTTCTGCAAAACGGAGATCAGGCTTACTCCTATCAAGAACACAGACACCCCCCAGAGCCGGAGGTTTTCGAGTGATGACAGTCTATCTGGCGTCCGCCGCCTCACCTGCCCTCACTACATGTTTATGACGCTTGTCCGTCCGATGTTCCAGACCGCCGTCGTGCTACCGGCGGCAAAATAAAGTGCGCATCATAGGCCCGCGTTACACCACTGTCAACCGATTCCGGTACAAAAACCACAGGCGCTACACGCGATTTGAAGGGCCTCTTCACAACAAACTGACACCGTCTGCAAGGCGAACCAGCTTGGCTTATTCCATGAGCGTTTTGTAGCGGTGCGTGGGCTGAGGTCGGGCGGGACGCAGGCAGTGGAGGCTCAGGATTTCCGTTCGTATGCGGTCGCCCGTGGTCTTTGACAATGCATCGCGTGCGACCCGCTCCAGGTCCTCCGGCGGCATTTCCACGCGGGCGTTCAGGGTGAGGTTTGCCTGGGCCGGGGAGCCGTCGATCCGACCCTGCAGAAAGAGTTCGCAATCCCGGCTCGTCAGACATCTTAGAAAGAACTGGAAGACCTGGAAGTCCTGCAAATTATTGTCTTGCCTTCGCCCACGAGGTATAATGAGAGAGGATTGGCAGGGAGAAACCTATGAAACGCAAGAGACCATATCCAGTTGCGTTCGCGCATGGCGCCCGCGGTGCCGCTTTCACATTGATCGAGCTCTTAGTTGTGATCTCGATCTTCGTGATGCTCATATCGATCCTGCTGCCAGCGGTGCAGCGGGTCCGCAAGCAGGCCCAGGCCGTGGTTTGCCAGAGCAGGCTTCGCCAATGGGGCGGCCTCTTCGCTGCTCAGGCGATGGCCAACTCCGGCGAGGCGATTCTTTGCCCGTATATAGCTCCAGATGGCGACGGCTGGACCGGGGAGGATGAGGCTGCTCTTCTTCCAATTCCCGGCAGGAAGGAATATGACTGGTTCGGCTCACTTGTGCGCCGTTACGGGCCGCAGGTGTGGGATCTACTCCTATGCCCGACGGCGTCTCGCCTGAGCAAGAAGGTCGGTAGCGATGGGCTCTTTACGGGAGGGACCGGTGACACGTTCTCTGCATGGTGGGGAGCTCACCCCACGTATGAGCATATCCATGCAAGCAGCTACGGGCGCAACCTCGGGGCGCAATTCGTCGGCTCCAGCACCGCACCGCCGTTCTGGAGGTTCAGCCTCGACATGAAGAGCGCGGCGTTTGCTCCTATTCTCTTTGATTGCGCGACCACCAGCGCTGGCGCACGCTGTACAGTGGGTCCTCCACCCTATGAGAATTGCGGCTATTATGTTCCCGGCGGCGAGTGGAGCTACGTCTGCATCAATCGGCACAACGGCGGGATCAACAGCCTGTTCCTGGACTGGTCGGTGCGCAAGGTGGGACTCAAAGAGATCTGGACGCTCAAGTGGGCCGAGGGCTGGGATACGGCCGGCCCATGGACCAAGCGCGGCGGCGTTCTGCCCGAGGACTGGCCCCAGTGGATGCGGAGGTTCAAGGACTACTGACCACATTCGTCCATCATCCATAATCCTTCATCAATCCAATGGTTTTTTTGCTTGTCGAGCGAGGGCGGGTGCGGTCTAATTGGGGCCTTGGAGATACTCGGAGATAGATATTGTCGGTATGGATTTGAGGTGAGTAGACATGGCAGATCTGAAAGCATTGGCTGAGGCGGTGATTCGGGGCGATCAGGCGACGGCGGTGAACGTCACGAAGCAGGCGTTGCAGGAGAAGGTGGCCCCGAAGAAGATTCTCGACGAGGGTCTGATCGCCGGGATGGACGTGGTGGGCAGCCGCTTCAAGAACAACGAGATCTACATTCCGGAGGTCCTGATCGCGGCGAGGGCGATGAAGATGGCGATGGAGGTGCTCGAGCCGGAGCTGGTCAAGGCTGGCGTCAAGCCCATCGGCAGGCTGCTGATCGGCACGGTCCAGGGCGACCTGCACGATATCGGCAAGAACCTGGTGGCCATGATGCTCAAGGGGGCCGGGTTCGAGGTGATCGACCTGGGCGTCGATGTCACCCCGGAGAAGTTTGCCGCCGAGGCCAAGGCCCGCGGCGTCCACCTCATCGGCATGAGCGCCCTGCTGACCACGACGATGCCGGGCATGGAGAAGACGATCAAGGCTCTCCAGCAGGCGGGCCTCAAGGTCAAGGTCATGGTCGGCGGCGCCCCGGTGACGCAGACCTTCGCCGACAAGATCGGCGCCCAAGGCTACGCCCCCGACGCCGCCTCGGCCGTCGATACCGCCAAGAAGCTCGTGGCCTGAGCCAGGCAGGTTTGAAGTGTGAAGTGTGAAGACCTGAAACTTGACACTTCAACCTTGAAACTGGTTCTTACCTGTTCAGACGTTCCAAGGACAGTGCGTCCGGCGCTGTCCTTTTCTTTTTGCGCCGGATGTTGTAGAATGGACACCTGGTGAAATGCGAAAGATCAAGAGCGACAAGCTGGGGCAGTTGCTGATGCAGCTTCGGTTCACGCCGGAGACGAAGCGCCGTGCGCAGCTCGAAGCGGCTGAGAGGCTCTATGCGCTGGTGCTGGAGGACAAGCAGTACCCCTGGGACTTTGTGTACTTTCATATCACCGGCTTTCACCCCAAGGGCGGGCTGGACCAGGAGCTGATCGGCGGTCGCGACCTGCTGGATGATCTGCAGATTTTTGTCGCCAAGCTCAGCGGCAGGCTCGCCACGCCGATCACCCAGGAGAGCGAGCCCGTGCACACCATCGAGGCGCTGGCTACGCGGTTCAACGTCTCCACCAAGACGATCGATCGCTGGCGAAAGCGGGGCCTGCTCGCACGGAAATTCATCTTCCCCGACGGCGCCCATCGCTTCGGCGTTCTGGACTCGGCCGTCGAGAAGTTCATCCAGGAGAACCCCGCCCTCGTGGCCAACGCCGGCAAGTTCCGCAGGCTCACGGACGCCCAGCGGCAGCAGGCGGCGAGACAGGCCCGAAGCCTGGCGTCGAGGACGGCCCTGTCACGATACCAGATCACCAAGCAAGTTGCGGAGAGGCTCGGCACCGCGCAGGAGACGGTGCGATACACGCTGCAACAGTACGAGCGGAAACACCCGGACAAGCCGGTCTTTCGCCGGCCGCTCGGGCGCATCAGCCCGACCGAGGCGGCGGAACTGTACCGGCTGCACAGACAGGGATTGAGCATGCGGCAACTGATGGAGCGGTTCGACCGCAGCCGGGCCACGGTATACAGGATCATCAATCAGCGAAGGGCCGCGACGATGCTGGCCCGCAAGATCGAGTACGTCCCCAGCGACGAATTCCTCCAGGAAGCAGCGAGGGAACGAATCCTCGGCCAGCCACTCACCCCGGAGCGGCCGGAGCTGAAGAGAAGGATCGAGCCGTTCGAGCTCGTCGGCGAGAGCCTGCTGCCCGAGTACATGCAGATTCTCACGACCACGCCCGTGCTGACCCACGAACAAGAGGTGGACCTGTTCCGCCGGTACAACTACCTCAAGCACCTGGCCGCCACCGAGCGGCATCAGATCAAGCTATCGAAGGTTACGGCCGTATTGCTGTCGAGGCTCGAAGAGTACCTCGAACAGGCGGAGGAAATCCGCAAGCTCCTCGTCGAGGCGAACCTGCGCTTGGTGGTCAGCATCGCCGGCAAGCACACCAGCGATGGGGCGAATTTCCTCGACCTGGTCAGCAAAGGCAACTTCGCCCTGATCCAGGCGGTGGAGGAATTCGACTATACGAAAGGATTCCGCTTCGGCCGGCGGGCCTCGCTGAATATCGCCAAGGAGTACGCCAAGGTCTCCGGCCGGAGCACCGAGCTGACCCCAAAGCGGGTCGCCTCGCTCGCCAATTTCCAGCGGGGCCTGCGCGAGACGACCGCCGACGTGCTGGCCATCGAGCGGACCCGCCAGAGCCTCACGCAGGTCATCCGCGAGGAGCTCGACGATCGCGAACAGCACGTCATCCTGCACCATTTCGGCCTGCTCGGCTCGTCCATCCGAAAGAACAGAAAGACCCTCAAGCAGATCGGCGATGAGCTCGGCCTGACCAAGGAACGCATCCGCCAGATCGAGCTGACGGCGTTGCAGAAGCTGCGGCAACGTCTGAGCCAGGAACAGTTCGAGTTGCTGACGCGCTGACCAGGACGGTTGTCGAGCCCGCGTGCCGGTGGTATCATTCCGCCGGCGTCTTAGAGAGCCAACCCGAGTTTCGTGTGAAAGGAGCTGATCGTGAGGCGGACGATATTCCTGCTGTGCGTGTCACTCGTTCTGTTCATCGCCCTGGCGCCGGCTCATGCCGAGGAGCCGCGGACCCTCGATATCTACTTCCTCGACATGGTCGGCGGGGGCTCGACGCTGATTGTCACGCCACTGGGCGAGTCGGTCCTGATCGACACCGGATCGCTGCGGCCCGAGCACCGCGACGCCGACAGGATCCTGAGGGCGTGCGAAGACGCAGGGCTCAAACAGATCGACTTCCTCGTCACGACACACTTCCACTCCGACCATTTCGGCGCGATCCTGGAGGTCTCGCAGAGAATCCCGGTCAAGTGCTTCATGGACAAAGGGACCCGCGCCCCCGCCAGTGACGGGGACAGCAGGTGGTCCAAAGACCTGTATTCGCTCTACGACCAGGCGACGAAGGGCAACGTCAAAACCATTCGCGCCGGCGACAGCATCCCGCTCAAGAACGACCCGGCCGGCGAAGTGCCACCTATCAAGCTGCACTGTGTCGCATCGGACAAGAAGGTCGAGGGTTTCGACGGCAGTATCGACGCCCCAGTCGATGGATTCAAGATGGAGAATGCCGACGACACCGACAACGCTCGCAGCATCGCCCTGCTCCTGACCTGCGGCCCGTTCAAATTCTTCGCCGGCGGCGACATCACGCGGAACGTCGAGCACCATCTCGTCCAGCCGGTCAATCGCATCGGCAAGGTGGACCTGTACCAGGTGACGCATCACGGCTGGGACCTGAGCAACAACGGTCTGCTGCTCAAGGCCCTCAGCCCCACCGTCGCGGTGGCCCCGAACGGCCCGCGCAAAGGCATCCAGCCGCAGACCTTCAAGGCCCTGACCGCCCTGCCGAGTCTCAAGGCCCTCTACCAAATCCACTACAACACCGAGCACGACGGCCAATACAACACGAAACCCGACTTCATCGCCAACCCGAAGGACAACCCCAACAAAGGCGAGTTCATCAAGGCCAGCGTCCGACCCGACAAAGCCATCTTCACCCTCCAAATCGGCCCCACCGGCGAAAAGCAAACGTACAATACCCAGCCAAGGCCCTGAGAACAAATGGGCAATGCGCTGTAGCTCATATCCCCCCGCCCACTACCGCCTCTTGGGAGTAGTGGAGGTAGAGATCGTGTCGGGATCGTGGACAAGGACGGAGTCATTGCGGTTCGTGGGCATGCAAAATGGACCGGGCGGCGTCATCCCAATACCATAGGGATCACCACGACCTCCAAACATATTAGTGGAAATCGTGTAGATGTTGTCCTTGTCCACTCCGCAGTAAGCTCGCTTTGCGAACGTGACTCGGCCGTCGAGGAACAGGACGTTCTGGCCATCCAGTTGGTGCGTGACTGAGTTGCCCCAGCGGGCCATCTCGCTGGTCCCCACGGCACCGCCCGGATAAGCAATATCCGGCCGAAAGTCTGCCCAGACCGCAGGGCTCGCCGCCGGGCTTATGATCCAGGGGTTCCGATCCGCCGCCACGGCAAGGTTTGGGTCCAGAGAAGTATCCAGCGGGTACATGCCATACGGCATGTGGTATGCATAGCTGCAATGCTTGACCGCCTCATCGGGCGGGCCCAAGTCCCATGCATCAGCCAGCCCGAAATTCAAGGGGACATCCGTACGACCGGAGAGCTTGAAGTCGGTCGTCCCGAGATCCCCTTTGCAGACAAAGACTCGCGGCGGCATCTGGTAATACTTGACGAGCAGATAGAGACTCGAGCTGATGCTTGCCTGGCCACCTGTGCCGTCCATTGCCGAACCGAACGCCATCGCGTGATGCGGTGCCTTCCAAGCGAGACTGTAGGGCATCCCCGCCCACCGCGTGCTTGGTCCGCCGGCGCGGGGCAAGTTGCCTTCGTTGTCACCCGCATAGACCAGCATGGCCTTGCCGATCTGGGCGAGGTTCGCCGCACAGAGCCTGCGTATACTCCCCTCTCGCGGCCGGGCGAACAGCACCGACACAAGGAGGATCAAAAGCAGACACGCAATCACAGCAACCAGGACGTCCACACGAGTCAGTTTTCTCGAACTACGTTGCTCCGCCATTTTCGTCCTCCCTCGCAAAGGGCCTTCTATCGACATCGCCAGCCAATACAGTGGCTCTCCGTAACATCCATTCCTCGATGGAGGCTATTATACGCGACCGCAGGACTGTCCACAAGAACGAGTTCATCAAAGCCTCCATCCACCCCCGACAAAACCTCCAAATCGGGCTCATCCGGTCTTTGCGTACTTCTCGCTGGAGAGACCCCGACGACCGGGGACGCTGTCCCCGGACCCCTGGCATTTTGCGCTTTTCGCCAGCAGCATGGCTCA
>Ga0315274_10003440_pt1 | contig 23522 bp, 24 predicted proteins | sample YL17G02_20_MG_FD_203700 | JGI IMG/M metagenome (GOLD analysis project Ga0315274, IMG submission 203700) | Sediment microbial communities from Yellowstone Lake, YNP, Wyoming, USA - YL17G02_20 | ecosystem: Environmental > Aquatic > Freshwater > Lake > Sediment | place: USA: Wyoming | collected...
GTAGTAGTGTTGTCGATCAGCGCGTTCATCGATTTGACCAGGTCCCCGACCTCGTCGTCCGATGCTTTCAAATCGAGCCGGGTCGAAAGGTCGCCCTCGGATATCCTCTTCGCAGCCTTCGAGACCGTTACCACGGGGCCTATTATGACCGATGACAGGTAGAATGTGACGAATGCGACCGCCAATGCCACAGATGCTCCCCCGATTATCGTCCATCTGATACTCTCCTGGACGGTGTTGTACGCGATGTTGTCCATCAGGGCTGCCGCTTCGACACCGATCGATATGAGGGTGTCTATCTCGCTGTTGATCGTCTCCATGTAGGCCGAGGCGTTGTCCACCGCGTTCAGCGCTGATTCGGTATCTCCTACGCTCAGGAAGGATATCGTCGAAGTGGTCTCAGCCCTGTACCGGTTCCAGTAGTCCCTGATGTTGGTAATCGCATCTTCCTGGTCCTGGATGAGGTCCTCCCTGCCCTGGCTGGTGATGATGTCAGGCATGTTGGGGAGTTCGCTGTAGGCCCAGTACTGGTTCAGGTCGTCCACGAACTGCTCGAAGCTCTGTTGGTAGGTGGACATCCGGTCGTAGATGTCGGTTGCGCCGTCCTGGTACTCCATGACATAGCGGACGAACGCCGTGTCCGCCGCGGAGAGATAGCTCGTGCCCTCGGCGATCTTCGACTGCACGACCAGGTTCTCATCGTAGAGTATGTCGAGGTCGGACTTGATCTGGTTCATGTCGTTGAGGGCATTCATGCTGATTCCAACGATCGGTGCGAGCGAGAGTACCAAGATCAGAGCCACCAACTTGCGCGAAAGCGTGAATCTCACAGAACCACCCTGCGGCCGAGCCTGTACGGGCCTGCTGCGCCGTATCCCATACATGAACATACGAGCTCAGCCATGTAGCTCAAAATCGTCCTGGTCCGTATAAAAGGCTGTCGTATCGTAACTCAAAACTGATAATGGACCTGCCAGTAAGGCCTGATTCGTGCCCCGCTGAGAAGAGATATCTAGCTCGAGACCAATAGGCCAGCAATGGAGTCGCCCGAGGAACAGGCTTTCGAGGCCGTGAGGGAGCTTCTGGTCGAAGCCAGGGGAATTGACCTGTCCGGCTATTCCCGCTCGTTCGTCATGCGCGCCATCAGGAAGCGCATGGGGCGGTCTAGCACGAAGGACTACACGGCCTACACATCCCTCCTCCACAGGAGCGAGGACGAGACGAACGAACTGGTCGCCGCACTCTCGATCAACGTCACCGAATTCTTCAGGGACAAGGGCGCGTTCGAGGCGTTCTCCGCGAAGGTCATCAGACATCTCCTGGCGACCAAAATGGCTTCCCCCGGGAGCATCCTGAGGATATGGAGTGCGGGCTGTGCCTCCGGGCAGGAACCCTATACCCTAGCCATCTGTGTGGAGGAGGAGATCAAGCGCATCGGCGAGTGCGAAGTGCTGGCGACGATCCTCGGGACAGATCTGTCCACTGACGCCCTATCGAAGGCTAGGGCGGGACGGTACCCGGCCGAACAGCTCAAGAACATGCCTGAAAGGTTCAGGAAGGAGTACTTCACGGAAAACGAGGGCGTGTACCAGGTGTCGGAGGCCCTGAGGAGGCGGGTCAGGTTCGTGAGGGAGAGTCTACTGGGCCCTCCGGGATCAAGGTTCTTCGATGCGGTGATCTGCAGGAACGTGCTGATATACTTCTCCCGGTCGACGCACGACGTCGTGGTCATGAACCTCCACCAGGCGCTGCGACCGGAGGGCTTCCTCATGCTCGGCAGGACGGAAACCCTGATGGGGGCGCCCAGGAGCTACTTCGAGAACATCGACCCTGAGAACAGGATCTTCCGGAAGACCAAGTGAGTCCTCGGGGTCAGGCTTCTTCCTCGGCGACGATGCAGCTGCTGTCTGACAGCGAGAGCATGGTTTCCTCCTGGAGGCCGAGCAGCTCTTCCTCGGACATCCCGGCGAGATTGAGCGGGCTGGATGGCTCGAGGCCCTGCATGAAATCCTCGATGGATGAGTAGTTGCTCGCGAGCTCCGCGTGTATCACAGACTGCGCCCGGTCGATGTCCTCCATCGACATGTGCTTGGTGATCATCTCTGCGAGTGTGACCCCTTCTTTCTCCGCCTGGCTCGCAAGTTGCTCGATGCCGATCGACGCCACGCTCATCCCATCCCTGCGTATGACAATCGTCGGACGGAATATGTGCGTGCGGGATATATAATCCTTGCCTAGGGCCCCTCGTCACTTCACGAGGTCGAGCCAGTGCGCGTACTTCGGGTCTCTACCTTTCACGAGCTCGAGGTACTTCTTCTGTAGCTTCATCGTCACTGGGCCCGGCTTTCCGTCGCCTACCAGCCTTCTGTCCACCTCTCGTATCGGGGTGACCTCCGCTGCGGTCCCGGTGAAGAACAGCTCGTCCGCGATGAACAGCTCGCTCCTCGCGAAGTTCTGCTCCACGACCTCGTAGCCCATGTCGCGTGCGACCTGCATGATCGACTCCCTGGTGATGCCCGGCAGTATGCCTGCGTTCAGGGGAGGCGTGAGGAGCTTCCCGTCCTTGACCATGAATATGTTCTCGCCCGAGCCCTCGGCGACCATGTGCAGCTCGTTCAGCATGATCGTCTCGTCGAACCCGTTCATCTTCGCCTCCATGATCGCGAGCGCGCTGTTCAGGTAGTCCCCGCAGACCTTCGCCGTCGCGGGCACGGACCCGCTCGGGACTCTGTGCCAGGACGAGGTGTGCACCCTGATGCCGTTCTTCAGCCCCTCGTCGCCCAGGTACGCCCCCAGGGGGAAGGCCACGATGAACGTCTCGACAGGGTATCCCATCGGGTTCACGCCAATCCCCGATGTCCCGAAGAAGGCGATCGGGCGGATGTAGCAGGAGTCGAGCTTGCTGACCCTGACGGTCTCCTTCGCCGCGGCGCAAAGCTCGTCCACCGTGTAGGGCACCTTCAGCTGGATCGCCTTCGCGGAAGAGTGCAGCCTGACCATGTGCTCCTTCAGCCTGAATATCGCAGGCCCCTTGTCCGTCGGGTAGCACCTGATGCCCTCGAACGCTCCGGTGCCGTAGTGCAGCCCGTGCGAGAGCACATGCACGGTCGCGTCCTTCCACGGTATCATCTGTCCGTTCTTCCATATCTTCTCGGTCGGCTGGATCTGCATCTGGTCCATCTCCTTCTGTCTGACTACCTCTGCGATACCTGGTTCGCGAGCACGCCTATGCCATCGAGCTCCACCTCGACAATGTCGCCCTTCTTCATGGGCGATATGCCGGAAGGGGTGCCGGTCGCTATGATGTCCCCCGGCTCGAGCACCATGATCGTCGATATGTACTCCACCAGCTCGGGATCCCCGAACACCCGGTCGGCGAGCGGGGAGTCCTGCACGGTCCTGCCGTTGAGCCTCGTCGTCACCCTCGTGGGCGGCTCGGTCGATACGAACGGCCCGATGGGTGCGAAGGTGTCGAACCCCTTCGCCCTGGTCCAGTCCGGGTCGACCTTCTGCAGGTCGCGTGCGGTCACGTCGTTGAAACAGGTGTATCCGAATATGTGCTTTCTGCCGTCCTTGGCGTGGCTCGCCCGGGAGCCGATGATGATCGCGGACTCCCCCTCGTAGTCCACGCGTTGAGATGCGGGAGGCAGGACGATCTCCTCCCCCGGCCCGATGATGGCGGATGAGGGTTTGGAGAATATGATCGGCGCCTTGGGGGTCTCCCACTTCATCTCCTTGATATGGCTCCTGTAGTTCAGGCCTATGCATATCATCTTGGATGGCTTGTCAACGGGGGCGAGGACCCTGAGCGAGGGCAGGTCGTGCTTCGCGCCCCTCCTCTTCGCGCCGCTCGCGGCCAGGTCCATGAGGCACGATGCCTTGGTCTCGTGGACGACGTCACCGACCACCTCGCCGATGAAGACGTCCTTGCCCAAGGCGAACTTGCCGAAGCGATACCCCTTGCTCATACTAGCACTGGTCCGATTTCATGGAGCGGTCACCCTGTATCTATGCCTTTTGCACCTAACACTCAGGGGCAGAGGACGCTACTTGAACATCTTCCTGATGGACCTGCCGACGACCTCGATCTCGGACTTGGCCCCGTCCTGCCTCAGCTTGGTGAGGGCGGGCATCCCCGCGTCGTGCTCTGCGATCCATTCCTGGGCGAACCTGCCCGACTGTATGTCCTTCAGGATGAGCTTCATGTTATCCTTCACCCTGTCGTCGATGATCTTCGGGCCGCGCGTCCTCCCGCCGTACTCTGCGGTGTTGGACACGTTGTCCCACATGCCCTCGATCCCGCCCTTCTGGACGAGGTCGATTATGAGCTTCAGTTCGTGGAGCACCTCGAAGTAGGCTATCTCCGGCTGGTAGCCTTCGCGCACCAGCACCTCGAAGGACTTCTTTACCAGCTCGCTCGCGCCGCCGCACAGGTCGACCTGCTCCCCGAACAGGTCCGTCTCGGTCTCCTCCTTGAAGGTCGTCTCGATGACGCCCCTCTTGGTGGCCCCGAGCCCCTTGGCGATGGCGAGTGCGATCTTCTTCGCGTTCCCCGAGGGGTTCTGTTGGACCGCTATGAGCGCGGGCACGCCGTCGTCCGCGAGGAAGGTCTCCCTCACGAGCGCTCCCGGGCCCTTGGGCGCGACCATGATCACGTCGACGTCCTTGGGCGGGATGATCCTCTTGTAGACGATATTGAACCCGTGGGCGAAGTCGAGCACCATGCCGGGCCTCAGGTTGGGCCCGACCTCGGCGTCGTAGACAGTCTTCTGCACCTCGTCCGGGATGAGCATCATGACGATGTCCGCGCCCTTGACGGCATCAGGTATCGTCTGGATATCCATCTTGTCCGCCTTGGCCCGCTTCCAGTAGTCGTCCTTGAACTTCAGGCCTATGACCACGTTCGCTCCGCTGTCCTTCAGGTTCAGGGACTGCGCCCTGCCCTGGATGCCGTACCCTATCACCGCGATCTTCTTGCCCTTCAGCACGCTCAGGTTCGCGTCCTTGTTGTAGTATATCCTGGCCATTCTCCCACATTCTCCTTGTCAGATTGCGTTGAGCGTCTCTATGTATTTCGCCGGCTGGCTCTTCTTGATGATCCCCTCGACCTCTTCGACGGTTCCCGTAACCCTGCATACGCCGTCCTTGCCCAGCATGATCGCGTACGCCTCGTGCCTCTCGTGGTCTATGAGGTCCGCCTCGATGACCTCGTGGAGCGCCCTCAGGTGCTCGATGACTCCAAGGGCCTTTTCCCTGTCGCTTATCGAGAGGACGATCCTAGCCCTGTCGGGCATCTCGCACTTGCCGACGACGATAGTCTCGACGTTGATCCGCTTCCTGGTGAACTCACCCATCACGCGCTGCATGACACCCGGCTGGTCGTAGACCAGCAACATCATGGCTTCCATCTACGCCACTCCTCCTTTCCACTGGCACCTGCCCTTGATGCACTCCGAGACGTTCTTCCCCGGAGGCGTCATTGGCAGGGCGTCCTCCTCGGGGTCGACCACGAAATCCAGCAGTATCGGCAGGTCGGACTTCATGCCCCTTCTGATCGCTTCCGATATCTCCGAGTGTCTCTCGACCCTGATGGCCTCCGCGCCGTACGCCTCTGCGAGCTTCACGAAGTCCGGCGACCCGCCGAACTTGGTGGCCATGTACCGTTCCCCGTAGAACAGCTTCTGCCACTGCTTGACCATGCCGAGCCATCCGTTGTTGAGCAGGCAGACCATGACGGGGATGTCGCTCTCGATCGCGGTCGCGAACTCCTGTGAGACCATCTGGAGACTGCCGTCGCCGGCTATGTCCGCGACGACGCTCTCGGGCCTGGCTACCTTCGCCCCCAGGGCCGCAGGGAACCCGAACCCCATCGTCCCCAGGCCTCCTGAGGTGATGAACATGCGTTTGCCGTAGCACTTGAAGAAGTGGGACGCCCACATCTGGTTCTGCCCCACCTCGGTCGTCACTATGGCGTCCTCGGGGAGCAGCTTGGACATCTCGTGGATGACCTTCTGCGGTTTGATAGGGTTCGATTTCAGGTCGTAGTCGCATGTGCACTCTTTGTTGAGCTGGATGATCCGTTCCTTCCACGTGGCGGCCTTCTTCCGCTGCTGGAGGCCCGCGATGAGCGCGTTCACGACAGTCCACGCATCTCCGACAAGGCCGACCCTGCCCTTGACGTTCTTGCCTATCTCGGACGAGTCGATGTCCACATGCACGACCTTCGTCTTCCTGCCGAACTCGCTCAGCTTGCCCGTGACCCTGTCGCTGAACCTGGTGCCTATGGCGAGCAGGACATCGCAGTTGTTGAGGGCGTAGTTCGCCACCTGCCTACCGTGCATCCCGCAAACGCCTAGCACGAGCGGATGGTTCTCGGGGACGGACCCCTTTGCCATCAGCGTGGTCACAATGGGCGCCATGAGTATCTCTGAGAGCCTCGTGATCTCGGGCCCAGCCCTGGACCAGGTGACGCCTCCGCCGACCATGATGGTGGGGCGCTCGGCCTGCTCGAGGAGCTTGATCGCGTCGAGGAGGCCTGCGAGGTTGCGCTTCGGTTTCGGGACGCGCACCTCCTTCGCCATGTCCTCGTCCGAGATGTCCGCAGTGAAGATGTCGACCGGGATGTCGATGTGGACCGGCCCGAATCGGCCGGTGGTCGCAATCAGGAAGGCCTTTTTTATCGTCTCGGGGAGGGCCTTCGGGTCCGTAATCCTGAAGTTGTGCTTCGTGATGGGCATCATGAGGCTGAACGAGTCCGCCTCCTGGAACGCGTCGTTCCCCAGGACCCCCGTGGCCACCTGCCCGGTGATGGCTATGACGGGCGAGGAGTCCATGAACGCGGTCGCGACGCCGGTGACGAGGTTGGTCGCGCCGGGGCCGGAGGTGGCGATGCACACGCCGGGGCGCTTTGCCACCCTCGCGTACCCGTCCGCCATGTGTCCCGCGCACTGCTCGTGCCTCACGAGTATGTGCCTCATGTCGGATTGAAGGAGCTCGTCGTAGAATGGCAGCAGGACGCCGCCCGGGATGCCGAACATTACCTCTACGTTCTGCTGTTCGAGCAGCTCGACGGCGGCTTTCGCACCTTTCATGCTCTAACCAACTCCTCAATCAAGCCCGCAAGGACATCGGTTCCGCGTGTGTCCGTTACGGGCGCAAGTACCGCAGGTCGACAAGGACCTCTAGAGTCCCGAGAATACCTACGTCAACCGTGTGACCAGCGGACTCGCGCATCGGAGCTGGCAATGGCCCAACCGATATTAATAACTTGGCCGTCGGGGCCCATATTAGGCAGGCTGGGTACACAAATGCGCATCGAAAAAGTTACTTCTCCGGGAAGTGCCCCCTGCCAGTCGCGACCGCGACGAAGGTGTGGTTCCTGGAGTCCATCTGGAGGATGCCCCAGACCGCGCCCGCGGATGCGGGGAGGATGTCGAGCCCCTCCTCGGTCATGATGATCGCCGAGGTCTTGATCAGGTCGATGTCGGGGACCTCCGCCCCTCCTCCGTTCGACTCGACCATCGCGTCGACGCCGTCCTGGGCGTCCGCGAGGAAATTGCCCGATAGCGGTTCGTTGACCTCGGTGATCTCTAGGTCGGGCACGTCGAGCGGCTCCTTCAGCCGGTTGATCACGCCGTGGACCGCCGAGTTGTTGTTGGAGCAGCCGAGCATGCGCGGCTTCATCCCCATCGACCTGAACCCGTGCCATATGCCGGCGATGACGGTGCCGTTGCCCACGGGCACTGAGACCCAATCCGGCTGCCGGCCCAGGGCCTGCGCGATCTCGCGCGCGATGAAAGAGTACGAATAGATGCCCAGGTCCCTGTTCGCCCCTCCGGGGTTCGCGTTGTACCAGTGCTTGGCCATGCAGTGCTCGGAGCACACGCGCATGGTCCCCTCGTAGTCCGCGGGTGTCAGGCTGATGGTCGCGCCCAAGGACTCGATCTCGGCCTTCCTCGGGGCAGCGAAGTCGGCAGGCACGTATATCATGCACTTCAGGTCGAGTTTCCCGCACACATACGCGAGGGCCGCGCCGTAGTTGCCGCAGGTTGTCGCGGCGATGGTATCGTACCCCTTCTTGCGGGCGTCCAGTGCCAAGAGCAGGGCCATCCGGTCCTTGTGGGTGCCTGAAGGGTTCTCGCCCTCCAGCTTGAGGTGGAGCCTCCTGATGCCCAGCCTCTTCTCGAGCTTCTGGGTCCTCCTGAGCGTTGTGTGGCCTATGCGCAGGGCCTTCATCTGCATCTCGAATTCTCTGATGAGCTCCAGGGGGATCAAGGTCTGTCCTCGTTGAAATGATTTGTAAGGCGGGCCCGTATTCCACCTGCCCGCCTGTTAAGGTTTGGTCGCAACAGGCATTCGCGGTTGCGCGGAGACGATCAGTCGAGGCCGTGCTCCTTGATGTCCTTGTCGGCCTTCTTCACGATGGACTCGAAGTCCTTCGCGACCTCCGGGGCTACCGGCTGGACGACATGCTCCTTCATGATCTTCTCGGCCTTCGCCCTGGCGCGGTCGATGACGGACTTCCTCCCGTCCGCCTCCCACGCCTCGCCCGTGCGCCTGTCCGTTATGTCGGTGATGAAGTGTTCCTTGTTCAGCCACTGCATCGTGTGCCTCTCGGACAGGAAGCTGCCGCCGGGGCCGACCTTCTTGATGACGTCTATCGCCATGTGGTCGTCGTCGACGGTGACGCCGTACGCTATCCTAGCCATGATCTTGGCCATCTCGTCGTCGATGACCATCTGCTCGTACGAGAGCATCGTGACGTCGTCGAGGAGCCCTAGCCCCGCGATCATGTCGCAGCCCGCATAGAACTGCGGCATACCGCTCGACATCTTCTCGTAGCACGCCTGGGGGCCAGGCATCTTCGCTGATGTGACGATGCCGCCGCACAGGATGGCGAAACCGTAGTGGTGTGCGAGCTCGCCAGCGCCCGCGGATATGAGAGCCCTCTCGGGTCCACCGCCGGCCCAGGTCATGGTCCTCATGTCGAACGCCGCCCCGCCCGTGCCGTACATGAACGGGGAGCCGGGGGCCGCCAGCTGGGCCATCGTCAGGCCCGCCAGCACCTCTGCGTTGTTCACTATGATCGAGCCCGCGAGGGTCACGGGGCCCGTGATGCCGGCCTGGGGCATGCCGTAGAACGATATCGGGACGCCCGCCTTGGCGAGCAGGAGCGCTCCCTCTGTAGAGCCCCCGTCGAGCTGCAGCGGGGAGAACGGACAGTGCATCGATGAGAAGATCGGCCTTCTCCTGAGGGCCTTCTCGTCCCCTGCGAGCGCGGACCCGAGCTCGAGCAGCCACTTCGCCTCTCTCTTGTGGCTCGTGGTCTCGACCTGCACGTGCTTCTCGATGCTCGAGAGCGCGACCTTCAGGTCCACCACGTGCCTGATGTAGTCGGGCACATCCTGGCAGCTCACGCACGGCCAGAAGATGTGCGCGGAGTCCAGGGCGTTCGCGACCTTTCCGACGGTCGCGAGGTCCTCGCTCGTGGACATCCTCCTCTTGCCTGTCTTGAAGTCGAGCACGCTGGTGCCGTTCCCGTCGGTCGTGCAGTATGTCCTGCGCCCGTCGAGGACGACATCGTACTTCGGTGTCCTTGCGCAGAGCGTGATGTTCTTCTTCGCCTTGCGGATCGCCTCTTCGACGAGGTTGCCCGGAATCTTCGCGCTGCTCGTCTTGTAGTCCACGGTAGAGCCCGCATCCTCGAGCAACTTCAGGCACTCCTTGCTGAATACCTTGATGCCAGCGTTCTCAAGCACGTCCAGCGTTCCCCAGTGTAGTGATTCCAGATCATTCTTCTGGAACATCCGGAACGCGACCTTCCCTCTTGGGAATCCAATCATTCCAATATCCCCTTCGTTCGCTGAGTTTAAGCTCTACCAACGTTTGTCGATGACAGAGCATCGACCTGTATCGTTCGCGAGTATTTATTTCTGGGGACTGGGACGGGATTTGATGCGACCGGCTTGTCGAGTAGCCGTTCGATTTCGTGCATCGCTTGTTCATCGGCGAGATGATGGCTGACGTTGCTCCCTCCGAAAGTCTTTAATCAGGGGACACATATCGACCGCCGCCCAGCATCGTCATGCGGGGGTAGCCAAGCCCGGTCAACGGCGCCAGATTGAGGGTCTGGTCTCGCAGGAGTCCCTGAGTTCGAATCTCAGCCCCCGCACCTCGATTTTTTCGATTCCCGCGGCTGAGCGTCGCTCCTGGAACCCGTCACCGATGAACATTCGCATGACACTGGTTGCTGGCGAATTGACATATATCCGGGGCCGCGATTCGGTCACAACCCAACCGACACCTGGTGGCAGATGCTAGCAATAACCCATCTCGCAGTGAGTCTCCTGCTCATTCAGGCCCTGACGCTCGACAGGAACGACTCTTTCATGGCCTTGCTCTTCGGCGTGTTCATCGACGCCGATCATCTCCTTGGGCTGAAGGAGTACGCGCAATCCAAAGGGGTCGCGAGCGTGCTCGATCTCGATTCGTTGGTGCAGGCGGACGGCCAATGGAAGTCCCTCTTGCACAATCCCATGGCGGCGGCGATGGTGGGCCCCATGTCCGTCGGTTCGAGGCTGGCGGTACCACTGCTCTTCTGGGGCGTGCACGTCTGCATGGACCAGATAGAGGACATCTTCCTGGGTGTATGTTCCGTCCCCGAGCTCGCTCTCCTCGGGCTGGTGTCTGCGGTGCTCGTCGCGCTCCATCTCAGAAGGGATTTCTGCATCTCGTGCGTTGCGCGGATCACCCGCTCCCTGCGAGCGGGAGCAGCATTCATCATGCGATGATGCTGGTCCGCAACCCTAGCCGCCGAGCTCCTCGACGACATGGTCCGTGAAAAGCTTGGACCCGTGCCGTCCCCCGATGTCCTGCGTCAGATGGCCTTGCGAGTAGACAGATGACACCGCCCCGGCGACCCTGCGGGCCTCTTCTGGCATGCCGATATGTTTGAGCAGCATCGACCCTGCCAGGATCGCGGCCGTGGGGTTCGCGACTCCCTTCCCTGCGATGTCCGGCGCAGATCCGTGGGCTGGCTCGAAGACCGAGTATCTGGGCCCTATGTTCCCCGAGGGCGCGAACCCCAGTCCTCCGGCGACCCCTGCCGCCACATCGGACAGTATGTCCCCGTACAGGTTGAGGGTCACGATCGTGTCGAACCCACCCGGCTCTGTCACGAGCTTCATCGCAGCCGAGTCCACCAGCTGCTCATCGGCAGCAAGGCCTTCGCCCTCGGACCCCATCAGCTCCCTGAAAGTGTCGACGAACAGCCCGTCCGATAACTTCAGGACGTTGGATTTGTGGACGCAGCACACCCTCTTCCTGCGGTTGTCCTTCGCGTGTTGGATGGCGAACCTGACGATCCTCTCGCACGCGGCCTTGGTCACCCTCCTGTGGGTGGTGACCCCGCCCTCCTCCTCGACCTCGTGCTGGGTGTACATCCCCTCGGTGTTCTCCCTCACGATCACCACATCGATGGGGGCGCACCGTGTGGATGAGACAAGGTTCCTGACCGGCCGAAGGTTCGCGTAGAGGTCCAGCTCCTTCCGGAGCCTGAGCACGGGCGATCTGTAGCCCTTGTCCTCGGAGGACGTCACAGCTCCCATGAGGGAGCTGTCGCACGACCTGACGCGTTCGAGCGTGTCCTCGGGCAGGGGGTCTCCGGCGGATCTCAAGGCGCTCTGGCCGATGTCTGCTCTTTCGAACCGCAAATCCGAGCCCAGTGTCTCCAGGACGCGCACAGCGCACCCGACGACCTCGGGCCCTATCCCGTCTCCGGGAAGAACACATATCCTCTTCATGGCAGGGTTACTCTTGGACCATCTTCGCGAAGTCCACGAAGTGCTTCTCCATCCTGGCTATCCGCTTCCGGCTGTCGTGGACGTCCTTCTCCATCCTGGCGGTCATCTTCCGCATCTCGTCCACGAGCTGCTCGGCCTCCTTCTCCAAGGACGCGATCTTGCTATCGTGCGATATCGCCTTGCTCGTGTACTCCTCTATCTTGTGCTCCAGGTCCGACTGCCTCTCCTTCTCCGCCGATTTCGAGAAGTAGTTCTCCACCTTGGAGTTGAGCATCGTGAGTATGTTCGAGACCTTCTCCAGCTGCTTCTCCAGCCGCTCTACCCTTTCGAGGGCGTCGTTGAACTTCTCCGGGAGGTCGGGTCCCTGGGATTCCTTCTCGACCTCGAACATCCTGCTCTCGACGGCCTCTATCCTGTTCTCGGTGGCCGCGACGTTCTTGATGCCCTCGGAGATCTCCTCGAGCAGCTGCCTGTCCGGGAACTCGATGTGGATGCTGTCCGCACCCGGGGTGTACGCCTTTAGCGACTGCAGAGTGGCGATCGCATCGACCGTCGGGAACCCTCCCTTGACCCTTCCATCGAGGTTCCTGAGGGTGGCTATGATCTCGCTCCCCATCTTCCCCAGCCAGGGGTTCGTCCTGACCATCTTCGTGATGTTCTCGATGATCGCCTCGAGCTCGGCCCCGGCCTTGCCGACGTCGGACTTGTCCATGAGCCTCAGGTCCTTGAGTGCGTCCCGCTTGCCCCTCTTGCTCCAGTCCCCGAGGGACGTCCCCTCGAACGGGTAGAAGCCAGCGAAGTGGTCGACGCCCTTGACGATGACGTCCTGGGCCTCGTCCCAGTCCTTGACCCCTCCCTCGAACTTCTGCTCCTTGGACGAGTTGAAGATCATGCATATGCACCCGTTGGGGAGCAGGTAGCATCGGACCGAGTAGGGAGCCTCCTGGGCGAACTTCGGGTATGACTGCGGTTTCTTCGCCTCGATGGTATCCATGTACGCCTTGAAGTACTCCCTCCCAAAGGCCGTGAGGTCCTGCGATACAGGTATCTCCGGCCCGGCCTCCTTCGAACTCATCAGGACAATCTCCTACCGATAGGGTAACTTTAGTGTACGATATTAATCTCTTCCTGGCCTGCCCGCGTCGATCACGGCCCCGGCCAGTATGGGGAGCGTGATAGTGGCGTCCCCTTCGACGGTGACGTACTGGGCGTTCTCCTTGACCTTCCCCCAGCTCACGGCTTCCCTGATCCTGGCGCCGGACAGGGACCCGTCATACTCCTGGGCCGTCGTGAGGTAGACCACGTAGTCGAGGCCGTCCCTGAACTGGTTCCACCAGATGACATGGTGCTTCGATATGCCGCCCCCGATCATCAGCGCGCCCGCCTTCTTCGCGCTGAACACGATGTCCGACAGCTCCTGCTCGTCCTTGAGGACGTCCACGTTGAAGTCGGGGTGCTGCTGCTTGAACAGCCAGAGCTGCGACCCGAAGGCGCCGTCCGTTATGCCAGGAACATAGACGGGTATGTCGTTTTTGGCCGCCCAGTACAGGATCGACCTCTTATCGTCGATCCGGGAGCCGAACTCGTATGCGAGCTGCCTGCTCGACATGGTCTTCTTGCCTTCCTTATAGAGCTCCTCCAGCATCGGCTGCATCTTCTGCTCGAGGACGATGCCGTAGCTGTCGTTCGGGATGAGTATGTTGCCGAGCCTGTTGATGCCCTTCCTGTGCAGGTCGGCATCGTCCATGAGGAAGTCCCCGTGGTAGTACTTCCTCCAGACCCTGGCGAGGTCGTGGTCCAGCATCCCGCAGGTGGTCACGATGACATCGACCATGCGGTCCTGGACCATCCTGCGGATGACCCCTCTCGTGCCCGTCGATATGATGCACGCGGGGAACGAGAGGAAGATGGTGCAGTGCGGCTCGCGGAGCATCTTCCGGTAGATCTCGCATGCCGTTCCGAGCTTCTTCGCGGTGAACCCGCCCGATGCGAGCATCTGGGAAGCTAGCTCCTTCACTGTCATCTGGCCGCTGATCTCTATGTCAGAAATCGGTTTCAGCTTCGAGCGCATCGCACCACCGCCTGTGTGAATATCACACCAGACAACCTGCCGAAAACATTTATAGCTTTGCTGGTGATGCTCAGAACGATTATATGCTGAAAATCAAAGAAGTGATGTCGAAGGACGTGATGACCCTCTCGCCTGACACCCTGGTCAGGGACGCTGCGGCCATGCTCGCGAAGCGGAACGTGTCCGGCGCTCCGGTGCTGGACGGCGGGAACGTCGTCGGCGTGTTCAGCGAGGCAGACGTCCTCAAGTCCATCAAGACCACGAAGAAGGATTTGAGGCTGGTCTTCCCGTCGATATCTTCCCTGGGCATCGCCTTCCAGGAAGAGGTCACGCAGAGGGAGATCCTCGAGGCCTACGAGGAGATCGGCAACATGCCGGTCAAGGCGGTTATGTCGAAAGAGGTCCTCATGGTAGATGCCGAGATACCTCTCAACGAAGCCATCGTGAAGATGGTTCAGATGGCCGTCCACCGGCTCCCGGTCGTTCAGGGCAACAAGCTGGTGGGCATAGTCACCCGCGGCGACATAATCAGAGGGCTCGCGGCCGAGCAGGCGAACCACAAGCCGAAGTGAGGGCTCCCTCCTCACCACCTGAACAAACCCTTCTTCTTCTCCACTTCCTTCTTGGGCTCATCCGTCTGGGCCTTCAACGTCCTCGTCGGGGTCTTCTCCTCCGCTTCCGCTGATGCGGTCTCCGGGCCGCCGCTCTTGTGGACTGGTTTCTCTATCTCGGGCGCGGGTGCTGCGCTCGGGATGACGGGGGCGGGCTCGAAAGAGAACGAATGCCCGCACTCGATGCACTTCCTGCTGGAGTTCGGGTACGTGTACAGCGCCTCCTTGCCGCACTTCCCGCACTTGGCGTCCTCGACCTTGATGATCACCCCTCTTTCGATCCTTGCCTTGTCGAGGTCCTCTCTCATGGGCTCGGCGACCTCGCTCAGCCTCCTCGCATACTTCGCGGCCGCGACGATGTCCTTCCTGGCCAATGCGGCCCTCGTGTTGCTCACGAACAGCAGCCCTTCCTGGACGTCCATGCCGTAGTTGGAGGCCTCCATGAGGTCCGGCTCGAGGGTGACCACCGTCGAGCTGATCCTGCTCATCTGCCTTGCCTCCACCTCGCTGTTCCTCAGCTGTTCGATGTGCTCCTGGTCTGCGGCCCTCTCAATGGATGCGAGGAGCTCCGAGGCCCTCTTGAACGCGCTTCCTTCGAATGCCTTCCGAGCTTCGTGCAGGTCGTCCTCATGCGGTTTCGTGTCAGCACCGGCCTCTTTCGCCTCGGCGACCGCGGCCTTGACCATGTGGAAGCTACGGTCTATCTCGCCTGCGCGGACGTCCTTCGCTCTCTCGGCGTGCTCCCGCGCCTTGTCGAGGAGTTCGGAGTATTCCTCCAGGTTCGCGGCGCTCTTCGCTTGGGCGGCTATCTCCAGCAGTCTGCGCGGTTCCTCCGTCCTGACGCCGAACGATTCGTAGTCGTCGAGGAGCTTCCGGAGCTCCTTCTCCGCCCTGTCAGTGCTGTTCAAGAACGAATCGTAGGCCTTGGATGTCAGCGCCTCCAGCTCTTCGAGAGCCTCCTCTCGCCTCTTTGGGTGGCCGTCGATGAACGCGAGCTTCGCGGCTGCGAGCGCGGTCTTGAGGGCTGAATCGAGCGAGCCCTTCTCAGTGGCTATCTTCGACAGGAGGGTGTCCGAGGCCCTGATGGACAGCGCAGTGGAATAGATCTGATACGCGCTGAAGCACGCCAAGACCCTGTTCCTGCCCTCCCTGTTCAGCCTCAGAGCCTCGTAGAAATCGCCGAGGATCATCTTGTCCCATGCCCTCTGGTTCTCGGAGTCTATGTCGAAGAACGACGGCTTCATCATGAGCGCCTGGTCGATGTCCCGTTCGATGGTCTCCTCGTCCTCTGCAGGGATGTCCCCGATCTTCGCAGGCCTCTCGGCTATCTCCTTGAGCTCGGTGCCCATGCTCCTGACTTCGGCGACGGCCTCCTGCTCCCTCAGCGCCTCGGCGGGCATCTCATCCGCTTTCGGGAACGTTGCCGACACCTGCTCCTCGGTCACGCCCGTTTTCGTGAGGGCTTCGACGTAGTCCTTCTTCAGCCTGCACGTCGAGACATCGACGGAGTATTGTTCGGCCACTTTCTTGAGCTTGGGAACGGTGAGGTCTGTGAGATGCTTGTTCGGTCCATCGGTCATGGGTCAACCTCGTGCCTGCGGTCAGCCTATCCAAGTATCCAGTGATAATTGTTTCGCAGCGGCTGCATCCGTTTGATAGGTCGGCAAAACCTAAGTACCGGAGAGGTTATCGAACGGGTCTATGGGAATGACTGACGAGAAGATCTCGGTCGCCAAACTGTCGGTGTTCTCAAACAGTCTGCTCGTGGTGCTCAAGCTCGTTGTGGGGATCCTGATGGGGTCAGTAGGCGTCCTATCGGAAGCCTTGCACTCCGGGATCGACCTCGTCGCGGCTGTCATCGCTCGTTATTCCGTGAGGAAGTCCGCCGAGCCCGCAGATAAGGAGCACAGGTACGGTCACGGAAAGTACGAGAACCTCTCGGGCATGATAGAGGGCGCCCTGATATTCATCGCCGCCTTTGTGATCATATACGAGGCCGGGAAACGCCTGTTCGGAGACTTGGAGGTCGAGTTCGTCGCCGCGGGCATGGCCGTCATGGGGATATCCGCGGTCGTCAATATCATCGTCTCCAGGAAGCTCGATAAGGTCGCCAAGAAGACGGATTCCCTGGCCCTGGAGGCGGACGCGTACCATCTGAAGACCGATGTGTGGACCTCCGTGGGAGTGTTCATCGCCTTGGGCCTGATCCAGGTCACGGGGAAGCATCTCATTGACCCGATGATAGCCCTCATCGTGGCGGCTTTCATCATGAGAGCCGCGTTCGATATAACGAGGAGGTCGACCGAGGGGCTTCTCGACAAGAGTCTCCCGGACGCAGAGATAAAACTGATCGAAAGGGTGATGGTGGAGCACAGCACGGACTTCGTCAACTTCCACCGGCTGAGGGCGAGGAAGATGGGTTCGGAGAGACAGATAGACCTCCATGTGACCGTCCCCAAGGACCTGAGCGTGAAAGACGGGCACGATCTCGTCAGCCATCTCGAATCTGATATCAAGAAAGAGCTGCCGCGGAGCGTCATCGTGATACACATCGAGCCGTGCAAGGCCGAATGCGACAAGTGCAAGATGCGCGACGAGGAGCCGGTGTTCAGGAGAGAGGTCCCCTAGGCTTCCTCTTCTCAGATAATTCCCTGGTTCCTCAGCAGCGTTTCCACCTCGGCGAACGACCGTTCCCCGTCCTGGCTGTTGTCAACGATGTGCCACTCGTGCGATACGAGCTTTCTCGCGGTCCCCCTCACCTTGGCGAGTCGATCGAGGGTCTCGAACATCTCCCTCTTGTGGTCCCTCCTCTCTATGCGCCGGACAGCGACCTCCGGATCGATGTCGATGAACAGTGCGAGGTCAGGGAAAGGCAGGAGCTTCCGGAAGAACACGTATCCCGCGGGGGCCAGTCTCCGGGGGAGGTACGCCGTGCCCATCAGGTATCTTACGAATATGGTCGTCCCTTCGCGCTGGGCGTTGAACCTGCTCACTGATGCCAGCACGTCTGCCGTGAAGAAGACCGTGGCGAGGAACCTCGCGGCATGCCCTTCGCCCTCCAGGAACCTTTTCGACAGCCTGCCGAAGAGTCGTTTCGAGGGATGTGATATTACGTACACGCGTTCTCCCCTCGACTCCAGAAGGGCCTTGACCCTCTGCGCGTGCGTGTCTTTGCCGCACCCGTCCAGCCCATCAACGACTATCAGTCGTCTGATGCTCATACCCCCAGCATGTGCAAGTACCCGCTTATGACGAGGGGTATCACGAGGTTGTCCACCTGACCTGGCGTAACCGCCTCGAGGCACGTCACGAGGCCGGCGACGGACAGCGCGAAGAGGATGAGCATATCGGGGGGCCCACCGAACTGATAGTCTATCACGCCGAAGTAGAACCAGTTGATCGCGAGGATCGACACGAAGGTCGCGACGAACACTGCAAAGCTTCCTTCGACCGTCCTATGCCTGAGGTGGCGCATCTTGCCGAACCTGCGCCCGACGATCTCGCCCATCCCGTCCCCGAAGGACATCGCCGCGATGGCGATGGACGCGGCGAACAGGTCCGAGAACAGGAGGTACGCGATTGCAGTCCAGGAGGTCGCGTACCATACGAGGCCGTAAGGATGCCCCTCAGCCGACCTAACGCCAAGCGGGCTGTTGCGGAGGAATGCGACGGGTGATAAGGGGCTCGCGAGCAACAGCAACACGACGAACGGGAACGCGGCCAGGCCGGCCATGATCTCCCGAGTGTCGAAACTCCACCAGAAGAACACTATTCCGCCAGTGAGGATGTGGAGCACCTTCCTGGGGTTGGTCACCCTGCCCTTCAGCGCCCAGCTGATGATGACGACACACGCGACGTACCCATAGACGCCGGCCAGCCCGAGCAGGTCTCCTTCCGTCGGAACGGACACGGCTTCAGATTATCGCACTGGCGGGGAAATACTTTTCCAACGGGGCAGCTCCTCAGCCCTTCCTCTTCCTCAGCTCGTCCAGGACCTCCTGGGCCCTGTCCATGCGGATCTTCTTCTCGGCGACAATGATCCGGGTGACCTCTTCCACAAGCTCCGGGGGGCAGCCGATGCTCGCGACGATGTTCTTTGCGTGGAGCGACATGTGCCCCTTCTGTATCCCCACGGTCGCGAGCGCCCTGAGCGCGGCGAAGTTCTGTGCCAGACCCACTGCGGCCGCAACCTCTCCAAGTTCCGAGGCGCTCTTCACGCCTAGCAGCTTGATGCACGCCTTCGCGGTCGGGTGCACCTTGGTCGCTCCTCCGACCAGGCCGACGGCCATAGGTATCTCGATTGTGCCTGCGAGGTCCCCTTCCGGGGTCTTCTCGAAGGTCGTCAGAGGCTTGTAGCCCCCCTTGATAGCGGCGTACGCGTGCGCGCCAGCCTCGATGGCACGTGTGTCATTCCCGGTCGCGAGTATCACGGCATCTATCCCGTTCATGATGCCCTTGTTGTGCGTCGCGCATCTGAACGGGTCTGCCTCGGCGAAGGCGTACGCCTCCACGACTCCGTCCACGACCTCCTCGCCTCCGATGACGTCCTTGGCCCATACGGCGCGCGCGCGGGCGAGTCTGTGGATGGCCAGGTTCGACAGTATGCGCAGATAGACCCTTCCGCCGGTGATCTCCTCGATGAGCGGAGCGACCGCCTCGGCCATCGTGTTCACGGCATTCGCCCCCATGGCGTCCCTGACATCGACGTGGAGATGGACGACGACGTTCGGGCCCTTGATGGTGTGTATGGTCCTGGCGTCGATGTCCTTGGCCCCGCCTCCGACCTTCAGGAGCATCGGGTCCTGCTTGTTGGCCAGGTCGAGTATCTCCGCCTTTTTCTCCAGGATCATGTGCTTCGCCCTGTTCGGGTCCTTCACGCCCGTGAGCTGTATCTGGCCTATCATGATGGGCGACGTGCTGCTCGTCCAGAACCCTCCCCGCTCGCGTGCCATCTTCGCCGCGTTCGAGGCGGCGGCGATTACCGAGGGTTCCTCGATCGCCATCGGAATGAGGTAGTCCTTCCCGTTGACGACGAAGTTGACCGCGATGCCGAGCGGGAGCGGGAACGAGCCTATGGCGTTCTCAATCATCTTGTCCGGGATCGCAGGGTCGATCGCCCCGAACCCCGACAGCGCCAGGGCTTCATCGTCCGTGAGCTGCCCGAACTCCTTCACAAGCTTGAGACGCTCAGCCATGCCCAGCTTGTAGAATCCTTCGATCCTCGAGGTCCTTTCCATTCTCGCACCGGCCCTTCACGGACAGAACCATAGGGCGATTTTAATCCTTTTGTGGACGCAGGAACTGATACATCGGCGAATGCCTGAGTGCTTCCTAGTGTGCAGGGCCATGAAAAAGGCTATATGATGACTTGGGGCTTGAAGGGGCGACATGAGCAGGTGTTCCGCGCCCGGGAAGGTGATTCTCTTTGGCGAGCACGCCGTGGTCTTCGGCAAGCCCGCGCTCGCCCTGGCGGTCGACATGAGGATCGCGTGCTCTGTCACACCGTCAGACCAGTATTGCGTCAACGGCCATCCAATGAAGAAGAAGCATCACGCTTACATATCGGCTGCATTGGATCAGGCTTGGCAAGGGCCCCCGGTCATGGTCGAGACCTCGTCTGGGATACCCTCAGGATCGGGGCTCGGTTCCTCGGCGGCTGTCACCGTGGCCTGCATCTCGGCCCTGCTGCTCGAGAAGGGCAGGCTGGACCCTGAGACCGTCGCTCGAAAGGCGTTCGAGGTGGAGCACACGGTCCAGGGCAGGGCGTCGCCGACCGACACGTCGACCTCGACGCACGGTCACGGCGTCCTCGTCAGTCCCGAGAGGGGTGATGATTTCCTTTGGCGCATCGAGAAGGGAGGCAAGGTCTGGAACATGCACCACTGCGAGGTCTCTCAGCTTACGTTCGTAGTGGGCTACACGGGGATCCATGCCTCCACGGGGCCCCTCGTGGCGAAGGTCAAGGATTATGTCGAAGGCTCGGAGGACGGCAGGAGGGCTATCGACAGGATCGGCGAGATAGTGCTCGACGGGCTGGAGGCTATGAGGAGGGGGAACCAGAGCCGGTTGGGTGCCCTGATGGACGAGAACCACGTGCTCCTCAATTCGCTGGGGGTCGGTCATCCGTCACTCGATCGGCTCGTCGATGCCGCGAGGAAGAGCTCCTATGGAGCCAAACTGACGGGGGCCGGAGGTGGGGGCAGCATGATAGCCCTCACTGACGATCCTTCGGGCACATCCGCGGGCATACTGGCCGCCGGTGGGAAGGCCTTTACCGTGAGGGTGGGGTGCGAGGGCGTGCGGTCCGAGCAGTGATATTTGACACGGCCCTTGGGCAAACGATAAATCCAGGCACGGTACTTGCACGGTCGGTGAACGTTTGGTAGAGCGCGTTGCCCAACACAGGCACTGCAAGAACTGCGAGAAGGCGGTGCTGTACAAGGATGAATACTGCGACGAGAAGTGCGAGTCCGAATGGAAGACCAAGATGCAGTCGAAGAAGAAGCAGCTCAAGTATTTCTATGCCCTCATGGTCATCATCATGATCATCGCGATCACCCTGATGTTCATGGGGTAGCCAGATGAGGGTCTGCGTCGGCGGCACTTTCAATGTGATACACAGGGGCCATGAGCTCCTGTTCGAGACCGCGTTCACCGTGGGGGACCACGTCGAGGTCGGGCTCACGTCGGATGAATTCGCCAGGGCCTCTAAAAAGGTCGACGTCGTGCCGTACTTCCAGCGGAAGGAACAGCTGAAGAGGTTCCTGGCGCGGTACGGGAAGCCGTTCGACATCGTCATGATATCTGACCAGATGGGCACCGCTGCGACCTCTGAGCTTCTCGACGCCATCGTCGTCTCCCCCGAGACGCGGGAGCACGCGGATGAGATAAACGATGCCCGGAGGAGGAACGGCCTGAAGGCGCTCAAGGTCTTTCCTATCAGGGAGGTCTTCGCGGAGGACTCGGGGCTGATCAGCTCGTCGAGGATAGTCCGAGGGGAGATAGACAAGGAGGGCCACCTGCTGCGCCCGATCAAGGTCGCGGTCTGCTCCACGAACCGGGTCAAGCTAGACGCGGTCCGGAACATATTCACACAGGCGTTCGGACTGGTCGAGATAGTGAGCGTGGACCCCGATGGGGAGACTGAGAAACAGCCCATGGAGGAGAGGACCGTCCAGGGGGCGATCAAACGCGCTCGGATCGCGCTCGAGCGGTCGGGAGCGGATTTCGGGGTGGGCATCGAGGCCGGCCTGTTCCTCAACAGGTTCCTGGACAAACACCTAGACGTGCAGTACTGCGCGGTGCTCGATTCCTCGGGTAGGATGACCGTCGGTCACGGTCCCGGGTTCGAGTATCCCCCGTCGGTGGTCGATGCGGTGCTCAAGGGCCGGTCCGTCGGAGAGACCATGAGCTCCATCACCGGGATCGAGGACATAGGCCGCAGGTCCGGATCGATAGGGTATCTGTCGGATGGGATGATAGACAGGACTTCGCTGACCGAGGTCGCGGTGCTGATGGCCCTGATACCGCGGATACGGAGAGAACTGTATTGACCGTCACTGCGCGTGCTCTTCCTCGGCGATGGTCGAGAGGTAGTCCGACAGGTGCTGGCAGCTGTCCCTTCCGACACACCCGAACCTGCCGTACTTCTTGCAGTAGTCCCCCGAGCCGTCCCTGAACTCGCAGTTCATGGCTTCCCTGTAGGAGGAGCAATGCTTCTTGATGCAGGCGTACCCGGAATACTCCCCTTCGCACAGCCCCTCGCGCGAGAGGTGCTTGCAGTGCATCGCTCACGGCCTCCTGGCTCTGAAGACCATGTCCTGATGTACCGTGAACCGCTTCATATACGAATCCGGGGTGACGCAGTGTTCCTTCCCCGGGCAGAAGAACCGCTTGTACTTCTCGCAGTAGAGCCCCAGCCACTTCTCGAGCCCGCACTCCTCGGCGGATCGGCTGTGCCTCTGCGTCATGAGTATGTTCATGCCAGAGAACTCGCACTTCTCCTCTCCCATGCACTCGAGTCTCTCGATGTGCTTGTTCGCGCAAGCTCCGCTGAGATAGCTGTACCTACATGATACCATACGGTCCCATCCCTTGCATCCCGTGCTCTCGCGAGCAGTACGAAGATGCGCGTGCGCGCGTATAAAGGTTTACGGAATGTCGCTTTTCGATGGGGCCAAGCCGCGTCTGACAACCGACCCTTCCCCGGAAAGGCTTAGGGGGGCTGCGGGCGATACGGGTCCGGGAACCCGTGGACACCAGGTCGAAGTACGTCTACATAGTCCTTCTCTCCGCCCTGGTGGTCGCAGTCGAGACCGTGGCCGTCGAGGGCGCGATCAAGATCGCCGACCTTTCCTCGTTCATTGTCTCTGCCGTCCCCCCGCTCGTGGGTGGCGCCATCCTCATGGGCCTGGACCCGAAAGGGACGAGCAGGTTCGCCAGCTCGCTGACCCCAAAGGGCTGGCTGAAGATGTGCGTCCTGTGCGGCTTCGTAGCCGGTGGAGTGTTCCTCTGGTTCGACGCCGTGGGCCGGATAGGCGCGAGCAAGGAGGCCATCCTGGGCGGGGGCTCGTCCGAGGTGCTGTTCATCGTCCTCCTGTCGGCCGTGTTCCTCTCAGAGAGGCTCAAGAAGTGGGAGGCGGTCGGGAGCGTGCTGGTTATGGCAGGGGTGTTCATCGTCCTGGCCGATGTGGACACGCTCTCCTTATCCATAGGCTTGGGGGAGCTGGAGGCGATCCTGAGCTCCCTTCTCCTCGGCATCTCGGTTGTCATGACGACCGCCCTGCTGAAGACGAAGGACCTAGGACCGTTCTCGTGCATCGAGCTGCTGCTGACCGGTGTGTTCCTTCTGATCATCGGGGTGGCCACGGGCCTCATCGAATGGGAGGGGTTCGTCGGGATGATCATCCTCGGGCTGATAGGCATCCTTCCGGCCCTCGGCCTGGTGATGTACAATGCGGGCCTCCCGAGGATCGGCGCATCCCTGACCTCCGTGCTGTTCGCGCTGACCGGGATCATGACCGTCGCCGTGCAGCTGGT
>Ga0315274_10003442_pt1 | contig 23518 bp, 19 predicted proteins | sample YL17G02_20_MG_FD_203700 | JGI IMG/M metagenome (GOLD analysis project Ga0315274, IMG submission 203700) | Sediment microbial communities from Yellowstone Lake, YNP, Wyoming, USA - YL17G02_20 | ecosystem: Environmental > Aquatic > Freshwater > Lake > Sediment | place: USA: Wyoming | collected...
AGGCATGTTTAATGTAGGATGCCAGTCATGCCAGCCAATCCACGCATCAGTTTTAGGATCATAACTTATGGTCCAAGATGCATCATCAAAGAATAGAAGACTTGTAGGATCACCTAAGCTGAATATAAAACCAGTTTCATTTACTCTAAACCTGTTTGAGCCTAGGTAAGTAAGGGTCTCTGTGATATCATCTCTTAGTTTGTAATCCTTCTTACAGAAATAGATCAATCCATTTTTGTTATCATAGATAGATTGACATCCCACACCTGCTACTGGATTATCCAGTACAGAGAACTCAGGGAAAGCTTCTACTATTTTGTAAGGTAAGTATTCTGCAAACCACCATTTAAGGTTTTGATTTGAAAGTTCTTTTAAACCACCAGCAAGATTAAAGACCTTACCTTGATTCTGGCTGATCCAATATAAGCCGGCCGGTGTATTAATAACACTTAGTCTATTCTGACAACTAGCATACTCATGAGAAGCATCAACATTAATAACAGCTTGTTGAGGTTGTGAGAATAATCCACCATCTCCAATAGTAAGCTTGGTACCAAGATCTGTTTGTAATTGATCCGTACCCTGGAACTGAACCGGAGATGCCGCATCAAAGAAGATCATAGCTCCGCTCTTGTTAACTGATTTTATAGCAGTAACAAGATTAAGAAAATCAAAATAATTATTAGGCAGGAAGATCTTCCACCCATCCTTTAATCCTTCAAATTGAGCTGGTAAAGAATAGATTACTCTTCGTGGTTGATACAAGAAACAAGTCTCTGCCTTATATGGATTATAAGTTGTAGCTTGTGTAGTAGCCCAAGAAGAATAGTTAATAAATAACTTAGCTATACTTAATGAGTCATCATATTTATAATAGTTTCCTGATTTAATAATATCAGTTGTGGTTAGATCTTTTGAGCTTCCTCCGTAATAAGGATTATAGAATCTTTGAGCTTGTATCTCACCGCGCTCACGCTGGGCTAAGTTGATCTCACTTTCTACAAAGAAGTCTCTGATACCACAATTAAATAAATAGAACCAACCTCTCTTATCAAATCTAAAGTTTTTTGCAAGGGTTGTTGTCCAAGAATTTGTATTACTTGGTCCATCTAAAGCATAATAATCTCTTGGTGTTATAATTTGATTACTACCCCAACTACCAGGAGTAGTTACGGATGCTACAAAAGATGTTGTAAAATCACTAGTTTGAAACTGATTAAAGTTAGCCCAATACTTAGGATACGGGATCATGTTATGTTGCTGGTAATTAAACTGGGCACCGTCTGGTTGACCATATAACCAATCATAGAAGAACTGAAAATTATTTTTCTCTGTATATCTATTTACATAAGTATCTCCACCAAATATAGTTTTTGTAAAGTTTCCTTTTCCTGCAACTATCTGTTTAGTTGTTGTATTAAAGGTAACTGCAATATAGCAATTATCAATAGGAACTTGAACTATCCTATTAAGCTGACCATACTGATTATCTATTCTTACTTTTAATGCTGTATAATATGAAGAAGCAATCTGACCTGTAGATCCATCAACTGTATCTGCTCCTTTAATAAACTTCTCACACAAGTTTTCTATTGTAATATCGGGATTACCAAAGACATTGTTAGGCCAAAAACTATTATTTAATTTTGTAGAATCATATCTTGTTTTATCAAGAGTAAGAGGTGGTGTAATATCAGTTCCAAAAAACTTTGCTGTCTGTAATACAACAGTTCTTTGTCTGTATAAATTATTAACTACTACATTAGGTTGATAATCTAGTATCTCAGGATCAATATATTGTTGAGCTATTAACTCTGTCCTGAATGTATTAGGTTTAAAATTAGTATTATTATAGAAACCATGTGAATGATATCTTACAGCATAATCTCTATATCTTAAAATTGCTTTTATTAATCTTATAGCACTATCTGTACCATCACTAAAATAAGTTGCAAAAGTTGGTATTGCTGTAAGAATATTTAAAACTGATGGAATTCTATTTTGTTGACCATCCTTTTGAGTAATGTTTACAGTACCATATCCATAGGCTCCTATTGCTGCAGCTGCTGCTAAGTTAGCTGCTGCTAAGTTAGCTGTTGCAGCAATACCTGTTGCATCTACTCCTGTAGCAGCTTGTGTTGCCGGAGCTCCTAGAGTCATAGCTAGTTCATAAGCTTGCTGAGCAGTTAGAATACCAGCAGCAGCAGCAACAATTAAAGGTAATGCTATAGGATCTGGACCGGATGGTATAACAGCAGATACCCCTGGTACGTTAGTTGTTGTCTCAGATGTTGGTATAGTTAATACATTGGTAAGGAGCGTTGCTGCTGCTATTGACGGGCCTGTAGGTGTAACAACTGTTGTTTCACCAGGTAATTTAAGAGATGTATTTGATAAGCTTTCAACTTCTCTATAAGAGAATCCTTGATAATTTGGCTGGCTTGTAACAACAGACCTTTCTCCATTTAAGTTTAAAGCTGCAATTCCTACACCAGCTATAGCTGCTAATAAGAATGTATAATCTGTCATAAGCTTCTCACGCGGATGCTTTTCAGATAACTCAAATTTACCAGTAACACCGCCATGGATACTTTGATATATTCTAAGTTCTTTAGCTGATAAGAAAGGATCCTTAAAGTTAGTATCCGGTGAATGGAATGTTATATAGTTCTTACTAAATTTCAAAGTACCGAAGCCTCCTAGAAAAGGAGTTTGTCCACCGGTATCTATACTTACTACTTCACCCCCTACAGATGTTATATTAAAAGAACTTACAGTCTTAGTTTTAGTAGTACTTAAGAATGGATCATCTCTAAGATCATTGTAAGGATAGTTAGGCATGAGATGTCCTTTAGTACTTCCCGGTACTTCATACTCATGCATATTGTTGATCATACCTTTAGCAATAACAGTCTTATTACCATTACGTGTACCTCTCAATATTCTGTATCCTATAATACCGGGAATAAGATTTCCATTGTTATCTCTAGGAGCCCTGATATTTTCAAACTTAACTCCCATGATTCTTATCTTTGTTCCTAAACCGGCATTATAGCGGTTAGCCACAGCAGTAAGATTGTCTTCAGGAAACTTGTGGTGCCTAATAGGAGTACCGCATAAATTATATGAAGCATTTCCTGCAACAGTTCCTGAGTAAGGAGTTGGAGGAATAGGTTCTGTACAAGCCGGTATAGTATTGGGAGTTAAAGATGACCAGCAATGTGAATCAGCATTCCATATTAGAGGAGTCTTATCAGGATAGAATTCAGTAGATTCCCAATATCCCATGAAACCTTCTCCTATAAGAACTCCACCATCTGCTTGAGGAACTGGAGCTATAGGAATATTTGTTGCTGTATTATTTACTTGCCAATTAAATGTATCTCCTGAGAGTGCATTTGCTACAGGTGCTGGAGTAATATCACTAGCAAAAGCAGGCCTTCCTGGAATATGATATGATGCAGAATCATCTCCTGTATCATAGATCCACTGAATAAAGAATGAGTATACTTCATCGCGCATGTAGTTGGTAGCATTACCACCCTTAGCATAATAATCTTGATTATATTCTACAGACTGCCACTTAGTAACAATCTGATTAGCCAAAGGCTGATAGTTGAAATCAAACTTATTAGTAGGTCCTACACGAATCAAGAATTCACCCACATTGTACATAGCATCTGACTTATCTACAATGGGGGTCATTATTGGAAACTGCTCTACTGGAACAGCTGGCCAAGTATCAGAAATTATATCAAAACTGAATCTAGTTTGACGCGTACTGTATACACCGGCATTTCTAGCAGCAGCTTGTTGATTAACTACAGAAACAATAGTAACCAAAATCTCATCAAAGTCTGGATCAATATTATCAATAAACACATCTAGTGATCCTGAAGAGTTTCCTTGGGTCCATAGGGATTGCACATTTGATATATACCAGTCACTTATCTTTTGTCCTCTAACAGCATAAGCCATAGCAACAAAGTAAGATCCATTTAAAAGATTTCCACCACTTACACCATTAGCTACTCTAGCACAAATAGGATTCATAAACTGTGCAAGTCTTATCTTATCACAATCTAGAACTGCCGTGTTAGTACAAATGATACATCCACCAGGCAATGGCCCATTGGAGTCAACACAATTCTGCACCCATGGAATAGGGCTATTAGGATTGTTTGTACCGGGAGGTGCTGGCGGGGGAAGAAAAGGTAGGTTATTAAGAGGGTTTATGATATCAATCTCAAGTACACGAGATGGATTAACACCATCATCCCAATATACTTTATAGGTACAGTCACTAGTTGCTCTAGCTGTACCAATGATCAACTTATCAAGTTGAAAATTAAGACAGCTTGCATTGACAATAGTTGTATAGGCTGGGTTAGTTGTAGGATTTGGTACATTACAATTACTCTCTATGAATAAGCCAATTTCAGAATCAATATCATCTGTAGAGAATACTGCCCATTTATCTTCAACAAGATGAATAAATCCTATGATAGGATATGGCGCAGATACACATTCTAAGTTAGCTGGTTCATTACCTAACTTACCTAGGTCACCTGTGATAGAGTTATTAATAGCATTTCTAGCTTGGCTCCATTCATTCTGGGGCAAGTGAAAATCATTAACATCTCTGTTTAAAGATTTATCAAATGTCTTACTATTAACACTATTAGTATTTTGTTCTTCTGCCATTAGTACCTATTCATTTGCCCATTAACATTAGTAGATCTATTTAAAGGAGGTATTCCACCACCTGCATACCAAGGATATGATTTGAAAGCCTCATAGTATTTACCGTACTGAGCTTTTCTATTAGCCCACCACATCTCTTTCATCTCCGCAAAGTTTGGAGTATTCACAAGAGTATTAGCAGCACTTTTAGCTACGCGTAATCTATTCTCTACTATCTGCAACTTTTGTCCAACCGGTTCATCATTCATGATTAAGCTCTCAAGAATTCTCTGCTTAATTGCATATTCATAATACTCATTAAGCATATCATGATCCGGAACTAATAAGTTTCCATCTTCATCTTCTAATTGACCTTGGTAACTAATATAAATGTTAGCTGTTTCCATATTAGTAAATAAGAAATCACCTTGTATCCAGGCATTCTCTGGACACTTTACATAGAGATTAGGACAATCACAAGCAATAGTTTGATTATTAGTAATAAGTCTTAATGGCCACATCCTTCTAAAGGTCCTTGTCTGACCGTGGATAATCTGTACTAACTCAAAAGTTTCACCTTTACAATTCAATTCAAGTCTAGGTGTTTTACAATAACTCTGGCCATCTGCTAAGGGAGGGCAGGCGGCCGGAAGCTTTTGACAAGTACAAGTATTACAAGGGATTCCGCAGGTGTGACAATTCACTGTACCATCTGTACAGGGATCTATTATGGCTGGACCGATTGGTTTATATGTAGGTAGTATAAGAGGTCTCTCCTCAATAAAAGTGCCTTGGCTTACGGGCTGGTGCACAGTAACATTATCGCATACTAAAGCATAATTGAGAACAAAAAAATCAGCAGGTAATCTTACCTTACCTTTCTTTACTTCTAACAAAGTTTCTTTAGTCATCATGATTCTTAAACCAAGATCATAACTAACGCGCTTAGCAACTTTGATCAATTGCTGTGGTTCAATATAATTGGTTAGATCATATTGTGTAAAATCAATCCTACATGCATCAAGTAATTGATCAAAGGTTCTGTAACGTAATGTGTAATTATAGCTCATTGTTTAAGATCTTAAGGGGTTCATTTTATCATCTGAAGTTTCAGTAGGTGTCTGAATCATGAAACCAAGATCTTTTAAAACTAATTGCTCTACCTCAGCAAAGATAAAATCAGGAACTGATAACCTATCTTTTTGTCTTGGTGCACATTGATCTTCATCACAATGATATTTATGTGTAGACTCTGTGAATATACCATCTATTCTTACACCCTCCCACTCAATATTTGGAAAGTATATATGTCCCTCTAGATACCAGTAGTATTTTGCCTTATTATATTTGAATGTAGGTTGACCAGTCATGTATATATAAGTGCTTGGGTTTGTATTGTTCATGATTATAGAACCATCTAAGGAACTAATTGATCTGATAAGAGGACCTTCAGCTCCTTCCATAGGTTCCGGGATGGGATGTTTAGTTCTCATTATAGTACAGTTAGTTTTTATACCTGCACAACATGCATCAATAGTACTTACTTCAACAAGATCTACACAAGGTAATTTCTCAAATAAGCTTTGAATACGCATGATCTTGTTTTCATTGTCTAACTTACGCACAACATAGTTAGCATGCTTAATGATAAGACTGTATATAAAACGGTCAGTAAGGAAAGCATCTTCCTTTACACCTTTTACAGTATTTCTTACTCTTGATACAGATTCCCCTATTGTTGTCATTGTGTTTAGTTTAAATCAAATTCATTATAAGAAGCATCTACTACATAATTTTCTGCACGAGCTTTAAAATAATCATTTTTCAAAGCTTTATTAATATACCTAGAGATGTTGCGCCCGCTCTCTACTTCTACATAAATCTTCCAATTAGCTCTATAAACTTCAGGAACAGATCTCTTAAATTCTCTTGTTGCTGTAAAATACCACAACTCTCTATTTCTAAACTTATACTTGGTGCTGAAATTTGTATAGAAGATCTTAGCTAACCTGTTGTCTGATTCAAAATTAAGATGCTTCTTTTTGATATTGTCTTTGATCATACTACCAAAATCTAGACCAGGCTTCTTTGCTGAAGCACAGGTACCTAGAAAAATATAACCAAGACTTTTAGGTAGTTCTACACCATCTCTATTACGTAAGGCATGATCCCATAATTTTCCATGAAAGAGCTCTAGAATATTCATGGCAGTATCTAGAGATAAATCTTTATACTGTGGATACTCTCTCTTAAATTCTTCTAGAAACTTATGAGTATAATCTCTGGGTTGGTTGTTTTTTATGCGCGTGATTATCTTATGGATATTAGCTCGGCACCTAGGCGCATTTAAGTCAGGCTTTTTAAATTCTTTATTCATACTCTTATCCATATAAATATATACAATCTTTACAAATATAGCAAAAAGCCAGGTATAATTTAACCCGGCTTTCTACCTATTAGTCATGTTGAACCAACAAATCATGACATTTTAATATTAAGGACAAGGTCCAATCGCTACTACTGATCCTACAGCTTGTGGTCCAAATACTATTTGAACAGTACCTGTAACAGCACATTGATCAAATAAGATAGATTGAACACCGGAATAAGCTATAGCAATAAGTTCTTTCGTAACACAATCAGTGTAATATAAAATTGTACCATCAAGGTTACAGTTAATTACACAAAGCGGATTAAGAGTTATACTAATTGTATATAAACTGCAATCACAACAAGCTGCACCAGTACTGGCCATAACATATCCTGCAGGAAGTCCTGGGATAACGGACTGTGCACAGATGTTTAATCCAGCACCTGTATTAGGAAGTGGACCCACATCAGGTCTAGCTGTACCATTACAATTTAATCCCATGGTTGCGGCTGGTATTACAGGGCATCCTAGAAGATCTGTACATGATATATTATACTGTACACACGTTGGTATAGGAGTAAATGTAGCTGACCAAAGTACGCGATCTACAGGAGATGCTTCAGGGTTACAAGTTGCTTGAATATATCCTTCAAAACATACAGGTATACAGCTTTCTGGATCAACCATTATAGAAACGGTAGCACTACATACATTGCCTCCGCCTACACAGTCTACTACGTTTGTACAAACAAAGGCACCCACATTACATTGTCTCCAACATATTCTGTGAGAGCCTGCATAGTTAGCAGTGAAGTTTACGGTTATTGTTGCTGGTGTTAACATATTTTTATTGGTTTAAGGTATTAACATGGTATATAACATAAGCAGCCATCTTGTGCGGCAACTATGTATTGTTTATAAGCATTGAATCCTGATATAACTGTTCCTTCAGTACGGCAATCTACAATAAATCCTTTATTAAGAATTGCTGCAATGATTGATGCTTTCTCAGCATCGGTATTAGCTGCTGGCATATTCGATAAGAATGTTGCAAGAATGCAAAGTTCAGTTGATAAGCTAATAGTAGATTCTTCTACTACTCCTAACACTTTAAATACAGGATCACGCTCGGTGCCTAAAGCTACTTTTAAACTCTCAGAGCACTCACTAAAACCGGTTCCACAACAGTTTGTTGGTGGTGGAACAGCTTTAAAGGCTTCAGCTAATGATGGTCCTGTTAAGATGGTTGATGTTAGCGCTGTTAATGAAGCATCTACTTCAACACAACACACAGGAGGACAAGTAGGAAGAGTATAGAATTGGCTGTAGTACAAGGCGTATAAAGGCGCTGATGCTAATACATATCTATGAGTTTCTGTACAATCTGGACAACAGAAATTACAATTAGTAATTAATTCTCCATTATCAAGAAAATCATTGATAGAAGCAAGAAGCACGGGTACATCCACAGGAGGTATTTGAGGTCCTAGGAAAGGTGGTTGTTCGCTCATTACATACTCAAGCATGTAAGATAAAGGATTTACACAAAGTAATTCCTTAGTCTTGAAATGATAAGTAGGGCAATTCTGGGCACTGCCGGCATTATTCTTAGGCACCACTTTCCAGTAGTAATCTGTATTAGGTACCAATGGGTAGGGATAAGTATAGGCTGTGCTAATTTGGCCGACAGAAACCAGAGGAGGTGTAACAGGTGTTGTTCCAAAATACACATCATAAGATGTAGCACCGGGAACAACATTCCAACTTAAGATCTGATTAACCGGTACCTGTGTAGCATCATTAGCAGGAAAATTAATTATAGTGCACTGTAAACATAAGAATGGTGTTAGAAGAGTAGTTATATCTGTTATAACTTCTTCTACTGTATCTCCTGTTTCAATACCAAAACAGGTAATATCCTCTCCTGTATAGATCACACACTTGCTGTCAAAAGTCTCATTACATGGACTAGGATCTGGGCATGACGGTAGATCTGCTGGACAATAGTTAGGTGTTGTTAACCCTGTAGGTATACAATTACAATCACAGTTTCCACATTTTGAACAATTGTGTGCCATCTTTCTTATTATTAAATTAATGTATTTACAGTAGCAAATGGACAAGTTGTAATTATACCATTCACATTTACTGTAATTCTAAGTCTATATTCTGTATTAGCAATCAATCCTGTAAATATACTAGTTATAGTATCTACCGCTGTAGAAGAGAATGCCTGAGTACTTGATGGTGCCACTACTCCTGGGGCCCATAATTCCATATTGTAAATTCTATTACCTGGTTCAGTAGTAAATTGGAATTCAATACTGCTATTTGTAGGTGTGAATACTACTAGAGGGCATGAAGCCTGATTAGCTATAAGATACTGAAGAATTGATTTACACTGTGTTCCTGAAGTATTATTTGTAAAGCTAGGCTCTGCTGTAATAAGTAGATTACTTGATGTATTTATTCTTGTTCCTGTTAATGAAATAGTATAACCACTTGGGTTATTTATAGTACTGAGAATATCAACATTACTAGTCATAACATTACCGTATCCATCAGCAATAGTAAAGATTGTACCAGCTGGTAGCGTATTTACAAAGCTTGGAGGAACTACTCCAGTAATATATAAAGTTATTATATCAGAACCATAGGTTGCAAGAAGACTTAATGAGATAGAACTACATTCAGTTGGAATATAATTGTTTATTAAATTCTGTAGAGCAAGGCGCATATCAAGGATTGTCTTCCAAAGATTCCCAACACTATCTGCTTGGTTTATAACTGTAGTTGTCCAACCAGGCAATGAAGCCATGGTTGCATTTGGTACAGATAAACTTGCAGAATTATTAAGACTGCCGTCCTGCTTTGCAATGTTTGTATATATCTGATTAGGTGTTCCTGTTGCTGATTCTAATTGGTTAAGCTGATTTTGTGTATTCTGTGTTGCTTCCGCAAGTGTTTGAACTACTCCAGTAGGTGATGTAATTAATGGTAAAACAAGTACTGGAGCCGGAGCATTTTCCAATTGCTCTATTCTTTGGTTATGATCTACTAATGTCTCTTGTATAACTTTTGTAGAGTTAACAAGAACTGATACTTTATTTCCAATAGCTTGAACATAATCATTAAGAGGCATTGTTGTAACAAGATCTCCTGTAGGATTAATATATTGGAATTCTTTAGCAATAGGTACAAAATCACCACCTCCTGGACTACTAAGTGAAGCAGCAAAAGCTAAGGATCCTGGAGGACAAGGATTACATGAGTCACCACAATTAGGGTTACAATCTTGTAAAGCGCATACCTTGTTAATAAGTATGTTAATAAAGTCTTTAAAGTCCTGAGGTTGACATACTCCCGTTTTGAAACACTTTAGATCATAGTTCTTTAGATCAAATGTCTCCATAAGATTACAAACCTCTAAAGCAAGCTTGTATACAACTTCTGTAATAGAGTCTCCTTTACAAAGATTAATGCATTCAATATCCGGTCCTTGCCATACTACACAATTTGATGAGGTATTACTACAGCCGGTCTTATCTATGTTTAAAGGTTTCATATTGTCTTTATTATTAAATATACTTAATTTTTATCATTTTAGCAAATCTTATTAGCATCCAACACATCCTCCAGGAGCAGGTGTTATTACTATAGCAGGATCAAGGTATGTATTAAAGTTACTTCCACAATAGTAATAGGTTCCATCAGGTAATGTAACAGATGACCATAGACCATTGCAATCATAATAGCTGAAACCATGAGTAAGACCTATTATATCGGTGATCCTAACTTGATAACAATCACAAGGAAATGGAGGACCGCATACACCATTAGTACAAGTAAATGGAGTGGATGATATGGTATATGGTAATGGGAACAGATTACAAGTAGTTGATACAGGCACTGTTTGTGCACAAATATAACTTGTATTAGTTACTGGTGTAAAGTCTGTTATCACAACACCATTACAATCGGTATAAGTAAAGATGCAACCTAAAAGTGGACTAACATCAAGTTGATAACATACACAAACTGGTGGAATCGGTCCACAGTATCCATCACAAGGTCCCATATTAGTAAATACTAATCCTGAAACAATAGGTGGTGCTATAGAACATATAAATATATCAGGCGCTCCAGGATTTAATACACCCTGTGATCCTATAGGGAAGGGGCCGCCAGGACATACTGCGTCAATTGTATAAGATCCGGGTACGTTATCTATGTTAGATATTTTCCAACAAGTACAAATTTGTGGTGGAGGAGGATTACATAAATCAGCTACACCACATAAGCCTTCATTTATAACATCTAAACATGGAACATAAGGAGCAGTAGTGATACATTCACATATAGGTGCTACACCACATGAATTAAGAGTACATCCTATATTACAAGTGTATCCAGTTCCTGGACCTGTTGTAACATTCCTGCCGATCAAACTAGAAGTAGTAAATATAATGTAAGACGTTAATGCTGCTGGACTAGCTACAGCTTGAAGCTGAAGGAAAGTAGCATCATAGATCTCAAAGGCTAGACCGAAGTTTAGACCAGTATCGATCCCTTTAAGTTTAAATTTATGAATTCCTGCTGTAAGGGTTATAGGAAACAAAGCCCAACTAAAGAATCCAAAACCAGAGGTGGTAGAATCTACTACCAATACACCATCAATAGTTATTTGATAAGCATCATCTGCTCCGGCACCTAGGATATAAGTTTTAGTAGTAAGGATATCTACACAGAATTCAATTTCAAAATCAGGTAATAAGCCACCCCATATACCTGCAACATTTAACCTACCAGCAGTGAAAGGAGGAACACCTATATTATCCCAACCCCATGTTAAATTACCTGGTGCAGGGGGTATTCCACCTGTAGGAACTAATGGATTTAAAGCACCATCTATCAATTGAGGATAAGAAAAATAAGGGAATACACCAGACCCTGCAGGACTAGTTGGTATACCTACTGCAGGATTAGCTGTTATAGGATAAGTTACGCTTGTAATATCTGGATAAAGCACAGCGCCCCATATCGCATAATATGGACTTTGAGTAGTTATACCATTTATTAAAGTAGGGTTTAGAAGAGTAGGTGCCTCAGTTACTATAGATTCACATAATCCAGTTAATGGATTATAAACAAATCCTTCAGGACATCCACAAGGACCAGATGGTAAATCAAAAGTAATAGGAGGTGTTGTAGAGCATACAGCTGTAATACCTGGAGGAAGTTGACCTCCTGGTAAGATCATTGTTTGTTCTACACAACAGCAATCTATATAATGAATCGTGATATCCTCAGGTCCTACGTATGCTACCGAATAACAATAGCATATAGTAGGAATAATAGGAACATCTATAATCACATCAATAAGAACTGGTGCTTGACATGGTGTAGTAAGAATTACAGAAACAATATTAGGCGCTCCACAGAATGGAAGCAAGGTGATCACCGCGTCAATTAAGCACGGAGCTGGGCAACAACATAATGTAGATTTACATAAATTAGGATCCTTGAGCATGTCAAGATCTAACATCTGTTTTAAAATATCCCACTTGTTAATATCTTCATCACAACATACAGTTATACCATATCTTGCAACAAGCATCTGGTTATAAATCTGCTGCCCAAAAGTACAATTGATCTTCTCTATATAATCTAGAGTATAACATTTGTTAGGACTCTTCCAACCTGGTTTAATCTTTCTTAGATGTAAATCAAATGGCGGAGGAGTAGGTGGTATTGGAGGAAGACATGCTGGGCAATCTTCAAAAGGTGTAATCTCTCCTGCAAAAATTATAGATCCTGTGCATGTTTGAGCAACAGCTACCTGCCAGCAAATATCGCCACAACTAGCTATCTTAATTACTTGACCTACATAATTAGCTAGATCATTACATACAATAACTGGATCAATGCCTAGAAGACAAGATGTAAGTAAATAACATACTTGAGTACAATCTAGACAGCAACCAAATGCTTGACTATCAAATACGCCTTCAAAATCAGGAGCTACAATAGTTGGGAAAACTTCTTCCACAGTTACACAATAACATCTAGGGAACCAAGGAGCACGAGCACCTTGACAATCACACGCCCCCATAAGAGGAGGTGTTGCTACCACAGGAACAGGATTAGGACAAGGATCTCCAACAGGAACTCCTGTTACAATAAAACATGATCCAGGATATCCTTGTACATTAACAACCTGCCACAAGTAAATATTAAGATCTGTATTAGTAACAATATCTGCAGCTAATCTATTACAGTCTTTAAGAATAAAACAAGTTGTAGAATAAACTATGTTAGGTATACATGTTTTATATGTTGTACCTAGGTAAGCTGATAAATCTGTATTTGTAAGGAAAGGATCTTCCTCTCCTTCACAATCCGTAACTAAGAATGTTCTTGGACATGGTACAAAAGGTACAGTTTCAATTAAGCTACAAACATCTTCTCCATCACAGTCATTATAAACATAACCAGGAGCACATGAGAATCCTGAGTTTTCACCCGTTTGAAAGGTTCCTCCAGATCTATAGGTAAATGTTGTGAAAATAGTAGCTAGTTGTACCTGGGCAGCTGTTGTATAAGTTTGTAATGTGGCTGAATCTACATCATAGATCTCAGCGCCAAATGCTGCAGTTACTCCAGTAGTCTTACCTTCTACAGTAATAACATGTGTACCGGCCGTAAGATTGATCTCAAATACATGCCAAAGATTAAAATCAAAAGGTCCTATACAAGCTGTAACAGCTATTACACCATTGATTTTTATTCTTACACAAGTGTCTCCACCAATACCTATACTATAAACACTATCTACTAAAGGCGTAACACACTTTGAAAAGCCTATCCATTCATTGGGAGGATTAGGTGAGACAGTTGTCCAAACACCTACTGTATTTAATCTTGATCCTGGAGCTCCGTTCCATACTCCTATAATATTATTTACAAAAGGTAGATTGGTAGTGGATGCATCTACAAATCTATCCGGTGCAATAACTGCTGTTATAGGATAAGGAAGTGCTGAAATGTTACTATAAAAATTTGTTCCTAGATTACCATAATTAGGACTTACAGGAGTTGACTCTGTAGAAAGGATAATCCGATTAGGGACTGCTGGTACAGAAGTAATCTTCTGACAATTATCTCCAATTTTAATATAACCGGGAGGACAGTCACAAGAATTACACTCTTCACAAGTTATAAAACTTGCATTAGCATTATCAATAGTAATTGCTCCATCACAAGTTTGCGCGAGTTCTACATTATAACAATGACATACTCCTAGAGAATCACATATTTTAGCTACAGTTCCTACATATAAACTAAGATCATTGTTTACAACAAATGGGGTTGATACTGCAGGAGCACATTCTGTAAGTAGGTAACACTTAGGTAAGCAATCAAAACAATCATCAAATGAAGTTATACTTACTACTGTTGACCAATCAACACTGCCTGTACACTCTAGATCCGGTATCAATTCTAATTGATAACAACCAGGTACACATCCAGGATCAGCTTCAAAACATAATGAACCTATAACACCGGTTAGTGTAGAAGGATTAGGTAAACTATAAGGGTTAGGTATTGTATATTTAATTACATAATCAATAGCTAATGTCTGACAATTACGTAGGCCATAACAACTATTTAAACAAGTGTCACAATCTTCATAAATAGTATAAACATAAGCTGATATTGCGGATCCACAATCATTTCCAAGTTGAACTTCCCAGCAACCAAAAGTACATTCTAATGGTTCTGGACTAAGACATACTTTACTAATAGTTTGACCAATAAGTAAACTTAAGTCAACACTGTTTGCAGTAGGACTTAATAACTTTATATAAGGTAAGCGCGTCTCGCAATCAATAAGCTGATAGCATGTTGGATTACAAGGAGGACACGGTATACAGCCCAGCTCAACAGTTGCAGTCTGGGGTGCCGCACATGGTGGATCACTTATGCTTACTAAGAAACAGTTATTACATCCACCAAATTCTATTAGATGGACCACTTGTCCTACATATGCAGAAAGATCAGATTGTGAATTAAAAGGTGGTATTACATTTGCACAATCAGTAAGCGTGTAACAAGGACATGTACAATTACCTACTACATCAAAAGTTACAGGCGCAGAACAATCTCCCGGAGGAGTACTTGCTACAAGAAAACACTTGCCAGGATAGGCAAGACTTGATACATATTCTCCTACAAAGGCTGAAAGATCATCTTGTGTGTATATAATTTGTATTCCATCACAGGCTGTTAATTTATAACAAGGAGGACATACACAAGGAGCAGCACAAGTTACAACTTGTGTGATGGGTATATTATCATCACATTCTACTAAATTACTTATTCCAAATACTTCCCAACATCCTACTTCCTCAAATACAGATATAGTATTTCCTACATAAGGAAATAGATTTGTACCAGTATAAAAAAAGTTACTAGGATTTACACAGTCTACTAACTTATAACAGGAGTATACACTGTTACATACACAAGCGGCTGGATCTACTATTACAGGTACGGCACCAACACACACACATGGCGGATCACTATCTTCTACACTAAAACAAACTCCCGGATTACTAGTTAATTGAATAAAGAATCCTACATATATTCCAAGATTAGTATTAGTATAAATTACTATGGGGGAACCGGTAGTACAGGAAGTTAGTTTATAGCATGCCATTTCTTTTAGTTATTAAGGTGCCTTATAAAATACATTTACATTAGTGGGTGCTGTACTACCATTTGGTTTTGGAGGTTGTGGATTTTTACTTTTAAGTCCTGCTTCATATGTTGTAATACAACTTGAACATACAGATACTCCATCACTTGCAACTCTCCTTTGACAGCTGCATCCCATACTAATTTTACAATTTGAACAAGTGCTCATTTTATGTTGGTTTTATTGGTTTAACAGGTTTTGCATACAGCTCCACATGATAATTTATCTAGCTGACTAACCGCATATCTGTACAATTCCATTCCACCTTTTGGGTCATGACAATCTTCTACATATGCTTTCGCAGCTTGTAATTGTTGCTGTATTAATCTTATTTTATTAAGTTTATCTAGAACAGTCTGCTCCGGAGCACAAGCTCCCATGCTTAATTCACAATAGATCTGTCTAATTTTATTTAAAGCACAGGTCATCCTTAAGTGATTGTATTCAACAAATACAAGATCTCTTGGTTCTACACTATACTTTACAATATATATTCCATCAGGAATGTCAAAGAAAGTTGTGCCGCAATCGGCAACTTGAATACCAAGATCACATGCTGTTAGATTAGCATTGAAACCTGGGTTAATTTGCGGGGGTGAAATATTTACAGGATGTATAAATCCCGGAAGAGTTATTTGTAATAGAGGGCAAGTCACCTCTACATCAGGCGCGTAAACACTTGTGTCTACTACCCTTAAAATACATTTATTGAGAGTGTCTGGGATCTCCAAACTTAACACGTGTCTAGCCATAATGTTACAAATATATATAAAAAAAAGGGAAGGAGTAACTTCTCCTCCCCTTTAATTTATAAGGTTAATAAATTCTTAGTTATTTACCGGTACACAAGGTGTGCAATCCTTTGTTTCAAAAGGAACACATGTAACACACGAGTCTAACCAGTTAGTAAAGAATGTATCTAATGCAACAATAGGCGCAGTAGTGATGATCTCTAACATGTAGCGATCATTATCAAATACACCAGTTGGGTTATTAAAGCGTGGAACACTATGTAACAAGAAGTATCTTGTATATAATGCATTACGGTTAATAGCACTTGTCATATCATAACCTTGAGTAATCTCGCGGATACGAAAATCATTACTTGCAAAGAAGTTCTGTAAATAAGATTCAGCTTTGATCAAGTCTTTTACAACTTGGTCACCAAAGCCCATACCTTGTAAACCTAAACAGTCATTGTATACACAGATTCCCTCGAATACACAAGGATCTCCAGTATAATCAACCATTGAAGCAAGGATCTTAACTGGCTCCTTCTCGAAGTAGTCAGTTACTTGGAAAGTACAATCTCCAAATACAGTACCAACAAAGGCACCAAATAAACGAAGACCTGCACATTGACCTGCAATATGACCCGGAGATACATAAGCAGTCCACCACTGAGCTGGCAATACAGCAGCTAAAGTAATAGGATCTATAGTAGTTCCTGGAGCATACCAAGCAACACCTGTCTCATCAAATACTACAGGCAACACGAAAGGCTTTAAGTAGTTGTTGATGATGATTTCGTCAGCCCACTTAATCATAACTAAAGTAGAATCTACTATAGTTGGAGTAGGGCCTGCACAACATCCTGTGTAAGCATCAAGAGTTTGGTAAGCGTTGTGATTCAAAGCACGAAGTGCTGGTGAACCTTTAACATCTACGCGTAAATAATATGTCTCACCACAGAAAAACTGGAAGCAACATTGTGCATCAGTTGTTCCACCTTGGAATTTATTTGGATCTAATGTAGTAGATGCAGAAACTGTTTGAACAGTTACTGTAGCTGTTCCACCAACTAAGGTAAGAACTTGAAGAGGAAGATATCCTGTACCAGCATTGTACAATACAGCATTAGTAACAGTACCTGCACCATCAACTGTGATTGTATATTTTGCACCTGTTCCTGTACCACCAGTAACACCTACTACGTAAGTACTATTGATAATATAACCTAAACCACCAACTAATGTATTCCAAGTAACAATACCTGAACCAGTTGTTGGAGTGTTACCTATAGAGATAACCGTTTGTGTTGGTATACAAGAATCTACACGGTATGCATTTTGTACATACTTAGGGTTGATTAACTTAGACTTGTTAGTCTCTTGGTAACCACCATGAAATGGACCAATCTTGTCATTCTGTAATACAGAAGAACTAGCCAGCATAACTGGACAGCAGTTGTATGTAGAAAGAGTTGGATCAAGTAGCAAGTTTGTCTTTGGGTCAAAGAATCCAAAGTATCCTGTGTGAGGACCGCTTGCAGCAGGTAGGTTTGCTAACACTACTGTTGGTGTTCCTGTAGTTAATAACATACCCGCACTTGTAGCAGGGTCTGTAGTACTAGGAGCAACCGGAGTTCGGGTTGGGCCTGTTCCAAGAAACATCTTGGTGAAGGCATGATTAAAATAAGCCATGTTTTGTTTTTGTTTTTAGTTTATAAATAAATATAGTTTAATATAGTAAATCTTTTTCTGTTATGCAAATATAATTAAAATTATTTTAAGAACAATAGTTTATACTTAGCTGAATTCAGGGTACTTTTAAGGGTATCCAGCTCATTAACTAGCTCCGAGTATGGTAGCTTTGCCTGTAAGGCACATACTACATCACACATGTCTCTTAAGTAATCTATTCCTTCTGCTACAGAATTTAACACTTTAGGTGCTGAATCTTTGTAGGTAAGCAGCTTTTCCGCAGCTCCTTGATAGCCTTCAGCTAAGTCATCAGCATGTCCAGGTAGCGCATCATAAAGATCATTCAAAGCTTTATGAGCAGCATATGATCCGGTACCTGTTACTTTAAGATGAAGCTTATGAAAAGAAACTGCAGCATTCATAGTTTCGGATACACAAGCTGACACCATAGAATCTACAGAACCTTCTGTTCTTTGTACACCTGCTTTAGGGACTTCTACTTTTAGTGGTCTTTTAATTGTATCCATGATTAGTTATTTTGTTCTGTTGCTTGACTCATTCTTTGGAACTGGCTCATTGACTCTATATCACCGGCCAGGATTTTAACAGCTTCATCAATAAATAACTCAACTAAGTCATCTTTAAACTCGGATGTTACATCAGCTGCAGGCGTAAGTCCTGTATAAGGATCTTGAACTCCAGCAATTTCTATTCTTCTTGGTTGTCTATAATAAATTAAGAATACATTAACCGGTTTAAATAACCCATTAGTGTAGATCTTTAAATCATTATCAGATAAGGTTGAGAAAGTCTCAAGCCAGTCAAAGCTAGGGCCCTTATTAGGATCTCTCATTAACAAGTCCACGTTAGCAACCTCTGTTGGATATATAACTAAAGGTTGCGGATCAGGACAGCAATCAGAAATAGCTTGTGCAGATACTCTCTTCCACTGTAAATAATCAGTAGGAAAGTTTACACTCTCATAATAAGTAACCTTGTTAGACATATTTATAGGAAGTTGAGTCAGCAGTACTTGCAAGTCATCTATCCTACGGGTAGATTGCTCATCACCTTCTTTAACTACATTCAGTCCATGAAGATTCCTACGGCACCAGTCTACCTGACCCTTAACAAAAGCCTCAATGATCTGCCAGGTTTCTATGTTATCATAGTCATTTGATGCTAACTTGTTCAGCCGCTGTTTAACCTTTATGAGTATAGTGCTGTTTAGCATTATTTATTGCTCTTACCTAAGTTTTTAATATCAGGTATTACACTTGGAACATTGTCCAAGTTGAATATACTAACAGCTTCTACGCGTGCACCACCTTCTCTGTACTTACGGAAAGTTTCCATGATCTTCATATTTTGAACATCCTTGTTCTTACTAGGGTAGCTCGGGATTTTGTATTTTGCCATATTACTTCTTTTTAGATTTGTATTTATCAAAAGCACCACCCATTTTTTTAGTAGCTATAGCGGGCTTCATAGTTACAGTTCCTGATTTACCTTTAATTTTCACTGGTCCTTTATTTACTTCTGTAGAAGTAACTGTAGGAAGGGTATCACCTCGCATAGCTTTTATTGTAGAGTCGCTTATTGCTTTGTATTTAAGGTATTGTACATTGTTTAGCGAGTCTCTTACTGCACCAGCTTTCTGATATGTCTTTAATTTTTTTGCCATGTTACTTTCCTTTACGGGCTCTACCCATTGCTTTAAATGTTTTAGCCAAAGCTTTTCTTTTTGGTGTGCAAGTAGCTTTAGTCATAGGAGTGCAGTAACCCTTATGTTTAGGGTTAACTGCTCCTTGTATCCAATTCTTATCTTTCTTTGCTGCCATAATTAACAAGCTTTACCACCCATCTTCTTAGATGGAATTGCTCCTTTTGGAGATTTACTTTGAGGTCCTGTAAATTTTACAGAAGCTTTCTTTGAAACTACGGCCGGCTTATTAGGCTTCTTATTACCTGTAGGTTTCATAACTACAACTGGTTTTTTATTTGCCATGGTTACTTGTTTTTTAATTTAGCTACTGGTACATCACAAGCAGCTTTATTAAAGCCACCCGTGTAACGGGTTGGGTTAATACATACAGTTACTTCTTGATTAGTTCCACCTACACGTCCTGTTGGACTTGTTACTACTGTAGGGAACTTGTTTGAATTTTTCATTGATCCAGCCATGATATTTAGTTTTAATTATTATACATTCCAATACTTCTCAACCTTCTTAGTAAGATCCATTAGGATAGAATCATTAAGAGGGTTCTTTAAATACTCTATACAATCTGCTACATTCCTACCCATCATAGAAGCACTGTCTGTGTGGTAGATAAATCCATCCGCCTTAGGGCTGATAAACTTATAGAATGTTGAGTCCTTAACTAAAGACTTGATTTTAAGAGTTTCCATATCCATATTACAAGTATCCAAGAACATTTGAGCAGCACGTCTTAAGTTAGTCTCTATACCTTGTCCTGTAATGAACTTATCCATGTTATCATACATAACATCATTAGGAGTAGTCTTCTTATATTGAACACTGTTTCCATCAACAACCTTACATACATAGAATAACTTATTCTGGTTTTTATCAAACATCTTGATAAGCTCAGCCAAGGCCTTGTTACGGATCTTGCTAACTTCAGTTTTTGTAGATACTGTGTCAACATACCTATCTAAGTAGAACTTAGGGGCAACAGCTTTACTTCTTGCTTCATCAAAGCTTTTGCAGATGATAGAGAATCCACCGGCATCGATAGCATATAACTTAATTAAGTCATAAGGATCTTTTGCAGGATCAAGAATTACAGGCATATTGCCACAACGCATAGAGATCTTACTCCAGAAGTCATCATTATTTGGTTGAAGTAAAATTACTTTATTCCAAAAGTCTTTGTCTTCAGGGTCTACTACATTAGTAGCAAGTTCTCTTTCAAGTTGTGCTACAATAGTGCGGATCTCTTTGATCTTAGCTTCTCTTACTTCAGGATCAGCAATAAGCTTAACATCCGGAGCAAATTCATTAAGGCCGGTAATGTATCTCTTGATACCATTCCTTTCAATACATGCAAGTTGTTCTTCATGAAATACTCCATCAAATAAAGCTAAGCCATATTTCTCAAGGCCTAGATTAGGTTTGTTAGGGTCAAAGAACGGTTTAACGGATATTCCGCCAGATTTAGCTGTCTCAGCTAGGGATACAATTGTTATACTCATGTTGGTTTTTTTTGTTGGTTTATATTTATTTTATTGGTTAGATGTCAACGAGGACTTCTCTAAAATAGACTATGAATATAGGAGTATTAGTTAACTCACCATCTAAGGCTATTCCTGTAGCAGTATTTATAACCGTGATTGTATATATAGTATTGCTAACTTTAGTAACATTAATAAGTCCACCTGTAAATCCTATATTTCCAAAGGAAACTACAACATCCACATAATCAAAATCTGGAGCAAGAGTTAATTCATATACTCCGGGAGCATTTCTTACTAAGGACGCATTAGCGGCAGCACACTTATAAAAGGCAGAAGTATTAACACCAGTACATCCTGTACAAGCAGGACTTTCTGTCCCTGTACAACCAGCACATTTACCACTCGGACAAGTAATACCTGTAGTACCTACAACACTATTCTTCATTAATGTAAGAGGTAAAACAAGTACACCTAGTGTTTCTGATATTCTATATACAAAGGTTAATTCTGAATTTATAGTAGTACTGTTAGTCTGATCAATTACTTTATTTACATCAGCTATAGTTACTAGAGCTCTATTTCCGGTATAGTAGGTTAAAAATGATTTAGCAACATTAAACTTGCGTCTTGTATCATTGGTAAGTGTTCTTAATAGTCCCATTGTATTTAATTTTTTATTGTTAGTAATTTGTTAATAATTAGGTCCTGGGCAGAGTTGCGAGCTCTGTGATGAACGCTCCCCAGGCAGGTACTCATTGGGAGAGGAGTATATGAGAAACCTCTCCCGAGTACAAGTATTAGAATGATCCTCCAGTGATTGGATTTCTCATAACAATCTTTAGAACCTTAGTAGGATCTTTTACCCAGATAGCTGGCATTGTTTGAGACATCATCACACGGTAACCATTGAATTGACCACTTGATTGGAACCCTTGAGTTCTTCCCATGTAATCCATAGTACCATTTTGGTACCACCATTTCAATTGATTATCCCAAGATAACTTCAACATAAAGATGTTGTCATTACCTGTATCAGTAATATCAAAAATGATAAAGCTGTAAGATGATAAAGGATTTCCATCAATGATTGGGTTCTCAATATCATTAGTATGTAAGTTATCAAATGCTGGGTTAAGAACAAACTTAACATTAGCTAAGAAAGGAATTACATAACTAGTGAAAGAGAATCCAAAGTTTAGATCCATACCTTGACCAGTAATAGCTCCAATACCACCACCACCATTTTTACCATCACCCATGTTGATCATTAAACCTGTGTTTACTGCCTCACGCTTGATAGCCTCATTTACTAGGCGCATTCCTCCCATACCGGTTTGAACAATAAGCTGACGCTTAGGGTCTGGACCTTGGAATTCAACACGACCTGCATAGAAGTTATATAACTCAGCACGGAATAATTCTAAGCTAAAATTAGCTTTGTTATACACACGCTTGTAAGAGTTGTCTAATTGCTTCCATAAACCTACAGATAAACGCATGTCATCTGGACCATCTTGCTTAATACGTCCACCATGACCCCACATTAGGTAAGTCTCGATGTCAGTAGCAATCTTGGTTAAGTGAGCTGCTTCCATAGCTGTTAAGAAAGTACGGGTTAAAGTACCATTACCAATAGCACGCTTTAAGTAATCTTTACCCATTTTACTTGCAACCTCTTCAATCTTAGAGATAGAAGGATCCATTGACTTGTCAAAGTTTCTCCAGATCTCTTGAACCGGTACAGTACCATCAGCATTCATACCACCTTTTAACATAAGGTCGGCACGAGAAGAGATAGAATAGTGTACGTGAGCTTCTGCTCCTCCTACAAAGTTGTAGAATTCACGGAAACCTGATTTAGTTTGGATGTCAGAGAATCTCTCACCATATTCTCCGCGGGCAGAACCTTTACGGAATAATTTAGTTTGAGCTGTTAAATACTTGTTCTCAAGGAATTTGTAGTTGTCATTGTTTACTAACTGTACAGTGTAGATAAAACCATCACCCATAGGTAGGATATCTTCTGCAGTTACATACATCTCCGCGCCATTATACTTGTCAAAAGTGAAGATATCACCATGA
>Ga0315274_10003444_pt1 | contig 23517 bp, 36 predicted proteins | sample YL17G02_20_MG_FD_203700 | JGI IMG/M metagenome (GOLD analysis project Ga0315274, IMG submission 203700) | Sediment microbial communities from Yellowstone Lake, YNP, Wyoming, USA - YL17G02_20 | ecosystem: Environmental > Aquatic > Freshwater > Lake > Sediment | place: USA: Wyoming | collected...
ATCTAATGGGTAACTTCCTTCATCTGGATAGGGCAAATATTTATTCAAAATTTGACACAATTGATCATATAAATTTTTATTTTTTTCTTTTATGTCCGCAAAATCCCCAATATGTCTAAACCCTTTTGTTGTAGCCATACACTCGTTGCTTATTAATACTCTATCACAATCACAATATCTAAATATAGATGGTGCTTTTCCGGATCTTATAATGTCTAATAAATATTTCAAGAATACGCATTGCACGGGATAACCAAGAATTGAATGATAATTTCGCCACGGCTGCGTCCCTTGACCGACTTTTCCAATTGGTAATTTTGACAAATCTGTTCCCTTTATAACGTCTTCACAATACCCGCTATTCATTTTATCAACAAATAACTTAAGCCAATTATCTTTAATAATACAAGAATCATCGTGCATAAAAAAGTAAAATTTGTAATCTTTATTTTGTTCCCATGCTACATTATAATTTGCTTCAACTCTATTGTTCAACACGGTTTGAATTCTATATTTCTTAGATAAATTTTCCAATACTTTTAACTGATTTAAATCTGTACTTCCTCCGTCCAATATTATAACATCGTTATCATAGCCAGCATTTTTTTTCTCAAAAGACTCAAATAAAAATTGAAGCAAAATTGGATTATTTCTCGTTATAACAACAATTAAAACTTTATCTTTCATTTTTACCTCAAAAAAACTTTATCGTTTCGTCTACAATTTTTTCAACAGATAGTCCACATAAATCTCTTAAATATTCTTGATCGCCTGTTATTTTACAAAAACAATCCGGTATTCCAAATCTCTTCAATCTTGCGCTAATTTTCAAATCCATTAAATGTTCTACTATGCAACTACCAAATCCACCGCAAAGAGTATTTTCTTCTAATGTAATAATATTTTTTGATAAATTTGTAACACACTTCAATTGTTTAATGTTTAACAGTTTAACAGTTGGTATAGATACTACCACACAAGATATGTACTTATTTTCTAATTCTTGTTTAACTTTTGTGGCAGTTTCCAACATTTCTCCAGTTGACATTATAATTAAATCTTTATGCTTTTCAACTGTCATTTCTAAAAATAACATATCACCAATTGTATATTTTTTTATTTCTTTTGTGTGGATTTTTTGTTCGCCGCCTCTTCCAAGTCTTATGTAAGAGGGGCTTTTAATTCCATAAGAAGATTCAATAATGGCCCCTGTCTCAAAAGAATCTCCCGGACAAAAAACTTGCATATTAGGAATTGCTCTCATAATTGAGATATCTTCAATGCCATGGTGCGTTGTTCCGCCGTGCCCATAAGCAAAGCCTCCGCCAACCCCAATTATCTTTACATTTTTATTATTGTAGGCAATATCATTTCTTATTTGTTCAAGACATCTTAAAGTAACAAAAGGAACAATAGAATAAATATATGGTTTAAATCCTTCTAATGCCAAGCCAGCAGCCATAGACGCCATGTTCGCTTCAGCGATTCCAACATTATAAAATCTATTTGGAAATTTTTCTACAAAACTGTCAAAGATTCTATAGCCCAAATCCCCAGTCAGCAAAACTATTTTATCATCTTTTTCAGCTAGTTCAATTAAAGTTTTTATAAAAGCATTTTTCACATTAATCTCCAATTTCTTCTAATGCTTTTTTCAATTCTTGATCATTTGGCCAACGATAATGCCATTCTAAATTATTCTCCATAAAAGAAATTCCTTTCCCTTTTATAGTATTGGCAATTAATACACCAGGGGTTTCCGAAGTATTTGTAAAAACTCTTATCCAATATGCAATCTCTTTGATATCGTGTCCACAAACAGGCGTGCTTATCCAACCAAAAGATGCAAATTTGTTCACAAAATCTTTATAATCTAAAAATCCTGCTGCCTGCATATGATTCCAATCAACAATAGCAATCAAGTTATTAACTTTTAAATTCGCCGCAATCAAAGCTGCTTCCCAAATGCTGCCTTCATTACATTCGCCATCACCCAATAAACAAAATTCAAAACCTTTTTTATTTTTTATTTTTCTTGCTAATGCTGCGCCTAAAGATAATGACAATCCATGACCTAAAGAACCGGTTGAAATATCAATTCCGTATTGACTTTGTGCAATTGGATGTTCTGATAGCAAACTACCATTTTTCAAATACGTCTCACACGAACCCTTTGGTAAAATTCCTTTTTGCTCTAAAACTGCATAATAAGACATACAGCCATGCCCTTTACTCATAATAAAGCGATCTTCTTTTGTCATTATGTCCCAAAATAGAGCAACTAAAATTTCAACACAAGATAATGCCGAACCTATATGAGAAGATTTTGAGTCATGTGCCATTTTAACAACTGTTTTTCTAATTTCTCTGCACTTACTATTTAAATCAATATCACACATTTTTCATCCAATTTATAGTTTTTTCCAACCCTTCTCTTAAATTTATTTTATATTCCCAATCCAACAATCTTTTTGCTTTAGAGCAATCAGCAACCCATGTTTCTGTATCCCACAGTCTCTTATCTTTGTCCCAAATACATTCAACTTTTTTCCCTGTTATATCAAAAACCATATTAACAACTTGCTCAATAGTACTTTGAACTCCTGTCCCTATATTTATTATTTCCCCTTCTAATCCAAAAAATCTATTAAAATCCAAACACAAATCTACAACATCATCAACATAAATAAAATCACGAGCAACTTTAGGAGAAGATAAATTTATTTTTTTTTCTTCTATGCAGTTTTTTACAACCATAGGAATTAATCTATTTTGCCTCTCATATGGACCATAAACGCTAAATAATCTTAAAGTAACAATTGGTTTTTTTTGTATGTTTAAATAAGTTTTACACATAAGAGTTTGAGCAACTTTACTAAAAGAATGAACACTATTCGGTTCTAATAAATCTTCTTCTTTCATTGGTTGGGTTTTTAAACCATACTCAGAGGAACTTCCTGCGTTAATAAATAATTCATAATCCTGACTATATAAGGAACTAAGAAGATTCCATGTTCCAATAATATTTGAGCTAATATCGTCACCCATGCTAGTTTTAAAAGATGATGCAATCGCCGAAGCAAAGTGAAAAACAATTTCAGGTTTAATTTCTTTTATTGCCTCTCTTATTTTTCCCTCTTCGTAAAGACTTAAATTATAAACATTTAAATCTTTTATTACATCTTCAATTCTCCACAAGTCAGAATTTCCTCTTAAAAATACATTAACAGAATGCCCTTCCTTTAAACATTTTTTTGCTAAGTGGGATCCTATAAATCCCGAAGCGCCGGTTATAAGAATTTTTTTGGGCATGTTAGAACCCACAAATATTAAAATCTTTCATCTCTTCTATTTGTTTGTCCAAAGGAGCAATATTTAAAAACGAACAAACATCATATTCTGAACTTAAAACCCTGCTACATGTTTGTTTTGAATATGTAGGTTTTATAAATATTTTTAGACCATAAACATCATTTATAATTTGCAATAAATGTAATTTACAAACTTGTTGAGGAGAATGAATATGCATAATTCCTTTCCAAAATAAATCTTTTTCTATTATTTTTTCAACACATTTTGCAAATTCTAATGCAGTTATTCCATTCCAAAAATGATTCAAGTCACCATCCATTTTTTTATTAATATTTTTTTTCATCCATTCAACTAACGATCTAACGTTGTTAACTTCTTCTCCAATTATTGATGTTCTTATAAAAGTACAATTATCATTTTCTCCCAATGATTTTGATTTTCCATAAATATCATCAGCATCATGCAAATCACTTTCAATGTAGGATTCAACATGTCTACCGCTAAATACACGATCAGTTGCTGTCCCAATAAGGTATAGATTCAAATTTTTACATACATCAGATAAAATATGCGGAAAAACTGAATTAACTTGAATCGTTTCGGCTATACCAACTTCACTAATTCGAGACATTACAACACCAATACAATTAACGATGCAAGTCTCAATTGGTTCAAACTTTTTTAATTTTTCTTTTAATGTTTCTCGTGTTTCTTTTGAAGCATCAACATCAACCTTTGTCAATCCAATGCTGTCTTTAAAGTATTTATGAATATAATTTCCCAGCATTCCAGCCGAACCTAAAACTACAACTTGCATATTTTATCACTCCTACATTAAAATTTTTGTGAAGCCAGATATAATCCATTACTATATAAAATATTATTTGGATTTTTTATGCGCCCTTCTTTGAGCAGGTTATATAATTCTCTAATTTCTTGTTCAACTGTAATCGTAGGAATGTGGTTAAAATATTTTCTTGATTTGGAAAAGTCAATTTCATATGATCTATTATCTTGAAACATTTTCGAAGTAGTTTTAATTATAACATTTGGAAATATTTTTTTTATTTCATCGCCTAAGTCTAAAATTTTAACATTTTTAAAACCCAAATTGAAAATACCCTGTTGTCTGCGGCGACAAGCTTCTTCAACATATCCGGCTACACTTTTAACGCTTAGGAGTGGTCGCTTCTGATTGTTACTATTAAGCGTTATTTCATTGTACAAAAATGAATTTACTGTAAGTGTATTAACCACCAAGTCTGTCCTTATTCTTACAAAATTACCACTAACGCCATAAATTGTTCCCAATCTAAATATTAAACCATTTCTATCTAAAACATGTTTCTCTGCTCTTAACTTTGTATCTCCGATATAAACTTAGAGGGTTTGTTTCTCCTTTTTCATCTACCAAGTCTTGAATATATCCATACACAGATGCGGAGCTAAAAAATATAACAAACTTATCTTTTGGTAATTTTTCACAAATATTTTTAACTGCCTCATAATTAATTTCTTCTGTGACTTTTGTATTTAACGACGAGGCAGCATCTCCAACTAATGCTGCCAAAAGTACAATTACATCACAATCTTGACACGCTTTCAATAATTTGTTTGTATCTCTAATATCTCCGTAAATAAATGGCACATTTTTAAAATAATGATCATTATATAGGAGATTATCATAAACTGTTACATCATAATTTCTATTTATTAGATAATTGACCAATGTATCTCCAATATATCCGCGCACCGCCAACTACTAACACTTTCATATTTTTTTCGCCCATTGTATTCATTTATTTATCCATCAATCCATCTGGCAAAGTTTCAAACGGTTGTTTTATTCTTAAACGTTCTCTAAATTCTTCAACACTCATTCCCCATTTTTTTTGAAAAATATCCCATCCATTTCTTGAATTTTCTTCTTTTGTTCTTGTTCTATAAGACCCGTTAATAAAATGATACACAAAAGGTTTTGCCAATAATTTAAAATTTCTACATCCATTCACATAAAGTTTTGCACAAAAATCCACATCTATCGACCAACCGGGGTAGTATTCGGGGGAGAACCCTCCTATATCATCCCACATACTTTTTGATAATAAATGTGGATAAGAATATTGTATCGTATCAACAAAATTATATTCCGGCATTTCATTTAAATAAAATTTTAATAATTTTTGTTCATTAAATGTTTCAGCCGTATAGCCACAATTACAATGTGCAAATTCAGGATTTGTATATGAAGGTTCAATATTTCTAAGTGCTATCAAAAATTTATCAATACCTTGACTTTTAAAACTATCTATTTCCTTCAACAAAGAAATGTCCCAATTTGGTAATACAAAATGGTCAGCATTGGGAACAAAAATATATTGAAATTTGGCTTGCTTAACCGCATGATTTAACGAACTATTTCCTTCATTTTTTTCACTAATTGAATATTTTATTCCGCTATTTTCTAACCATTCTTTTGAACCGTCATTTGAACAATCGTCATGCACTATAAATTCATATTTAACTTTGGTATATTTTTTAACCGATCCATATAAAAGTTTTAAAAATCCCAATGACTTATAATTTGAAACACAAATAGAAATCATTATTTATTTCCCCAATTTACTTTATTCCATATTCTTTCATGTAAATAATATAAAATAAATCCTGTTACATTTCCAACAATCCCAATGCACAATGATTGAGAAATATTTCCTAAAAACAAATAGGCAACTAAACAGCCGTTTATTACAGCAATAATACGCCAAGTTAGGGATTTGATGATTGATCTGGTTTTAGAATCCATTATTTTGTCCTAATGCAGAATTCCTTGTTCCGTTAAAATTTTTCTTATATTTTCTTCAGTTATTTTTTCCCAATAAGGAATTCTTATAAAATATTTTACTTCTTCGGGGTGTTCTTTGATCAAGTTATTTTTCAAATTGTCTCTTTGGTTTGTTTCGTCGAAATCATTATTTTTTAAAAATATACTATTTCTATTATAGTGTTGTCTTCCATCATACTCTATGGCAAGTTTTATTTCTTTAACAAATATATCTATTTCCATTTTTTTCTTATTTCTTAACCAATTAAAATCCCTACAATTAAAACAAACTTCATATATTGGAAATATTTCTTTTATAATATTATATATTTTTTTTTGATTTATACCAGGAAAATTACAACAAGGACAACCTGAATTTTTAGAATGAATATTGTTAAAATTTGTTGACCAAACATGTTGACACTTTAAGCATTCGTATTTTAATTTTTGTGTTATATTTTTATATTCCTTTGATAATAATTTAATATTTCTACTAAACAAAAATTCTTTAACGTATTCATAAGTATGTTTTAAACATTTTGCACATTTTGGACACCCTGTATTTCTATTTTTAATACTATAAAATGTAGCAAACCATATATGATTACATTTCAAACATTCTAATTTTAATTTCTCGTCAGTATTATTGTATTGCAGTGATAGTAATTTTATATTTCTATTCAATAAACAATTTTCAACAAAATCATATTTAAATGTTGAATTGTCAACCTTTTGAATCCAAGAACATCGCGGACAACCACTGTTCCCGTTTTTTAATCCATCAAATCTGACATACCACTCGTAACCACATTCTAAACATTTTAAGTTTAACTTTTCTTTACAATTATTATATATTTGTGATAGTAATTTTATTTTTTTATTTAATAAAAAAATTTTAACAAATTCATAAGTATATTTTTTATTCATTTAATTTGCTAATTTAAAAAACTCTTTTAATAATCCTTTGTCCAAGTTCTTATTTAATGTCGGCTCAGGATTCTGATGATAAAACATTTCATAATCATTTTTATTTATTTTGTTTTCATATGCACCGCTATGAATTAAATCATAATATATGCGCGATCCAAAATAAGGTGCAATTATTGACAATGAATATTTTTCAAGTTTCAGTTCTCTTGCAAATTCTATTGTTTCTTTCAAGTCTTCATTTGTCTCTTCGTTAAAACCGGTGAGAAAATATCCCGTAATAGGAATTTTACAATCCTTTAATAATCCTATTCCCCTTCTGATTGTTTCTTTTGTTTCTTTTTTGTTCATTATTTTAAGTATTTTTTCACTACCCGATTCAATACCTACTTTAACTGTTGTGCAACCAGAATCCTTTAATAATTTGCAAATTTCATCATCCAAACAATCTAATCTGGTATTGCACTGATATGTAATATTTAATTTATTTTTTATTATTCCGTCCAAAATTTTAACAACTCTATCTTTATTTAAAGTGAAACAATCATCCAATACATAGAATTCATTCACATTGTATTTTTCTTTTGTATGTTTCAATTCTTCCAAAACATTTCTACTAGAACGAAAACGAACTTTACGCTTCCAAATTTCCGGGCTGGCACAAAAAGAACACCCATAAGGACATCCTCTTGATGTTATTATATAACTTCTATCAATAAACTTTTCTTCTTCTTTTGTTATCCCCCAAATGTGATCCTTCTGAGGAAATGGCATTTCATCAATTGGAATTTTTGTTTCCCTGTCGTTTAAAAAATATTCGCCTTCTTTATTAAAAACTTCATCAATTGCGCTTAATTGTTTCTTAATTGATGCATTCAAAATAGCATGTGGCCCACCAACTATTTGTTTTATTTTTTTATTTTTTTTCTTTACTCCGCGAGAAATTATATCAATTGATTTTATATTGGCCGTATAGCAATTATACCCAACCAAATCAGGTTTAAATTCTAATATTTTTTTTATTGTTTCCTGCCAAATTTCATGTTGTTCATTTTGAAAAATTTGTTTGTATTGATCGTGACCATTAACAATATCACTAAAACTTCCATACGAGCCCGTAGCGAAGTCTGCATTATAAATCCATACATCATACCCAAGATTAGTCAAAGAAGATGCTATATACCCTAATCCGAGATTTACAGCATTGTAATGTGAACCAAGCAGTTTATAAAAAACAACATTTACAAGCAAAATACGCATTATCAAACCTTAAAAAAGAATAAAGAATTACGAGCACAATGTTCAAAAGTATTCAACTTTACTATCAATTTAAATTCTTTTAACAAATCTACAATATGAAAATATTCTTTTATGCCACTTTCTCTTATATATTTTTCAACACAAATCGTTTCGCCATTCAAAAAATTATTATGAACCCTAATATCATGGATGCCTACCCACGTACCTTTCTTCAATAGAGGTAAAAATTCAACAATATATCTATTAGCAAAAGCAAATTCATGATCTGAATCTATAAAAAGAAAATCTACTTCTTTTAACTTGTCCCTATCTAATGTCTCAAAAACATCACCCTCTTTAAAATTAACAAAATTAATATTATTTTTTTCAAATAACTCTTTTGCTTTTATTATGTGTTCTTTATCTATTTCGTGTGTTTCAAAAAAATGCGGTTTGATGTTTGAATCAATTAAAGCTTTTGCTATATTTAATGTCGAATAACCCCATGCACAACTAAATTCCATAATTTTTTGAGGCTTTATTTTTTGAACAAAATTATATAAAAAAATTCTCTCCGTATTACTCATTTGTGTATCATTTGCAAAAAATTTTTCAACAAAAAAACTTTCATCTATTCCAATTTGTTTAACAAAATCCATATTTGTAAAAACAATTTCATAAAAATATTCATGTAAATCTTCATCTGTTACGTCGCTTACACATAAACATTTTTCACCATCTTTTATAATATATCTAAAAAATTTCAATCCATCAGTTGGATAAAATTCAAACGGCAAAAGGTAACATGCACCCTGTATTTTTTCTCCATCTCTTGTTCCTTGAAAATCGCTAGGAGGAAATACATAATAAAAAGATTGATTTGGATTTAATTTTTTCATTTTAAAATCCTACTCTACCTTCTAAACCAAATTGTACCATTTACTTCGGTATTTTTAATGTTATATAAATCTAACAAATCTGGTACAAATAAATGATCTTTAATATTATTTTCTTTTATAAACTGTGCGATTAAATCAGTCTCTCCATTTTGAGGAGTTCCATCTGGATAAAATTGTGAATCATGTACGGCCACTATACATCCTTTTTTTATGTGGGGAAAAAATTTCTCAATATATTCCGCACAAAATTCTTTAGTGTGTTCAGAATCCACAAATACAAACTCTGATCTTTTCAAAACATCGTAATTCATAGTTTGAAAAACATCGCCCTGTATTAAAGTAACTGCACATTCAAACATATTTAAATGATTCATTGCAGTTTTTGCTATGCGGGGATCAATTTCGTATGTAAGAAACAAATCATGCTTAATATTAATTGATTTTAATGAATTACATATGACAATAGCAGAGTACCCTGTTGAGGTACTATACTCAGTGATAATTTTAGGTTTAACATTATATCTTAAAAAATTAAACATAAAATTCTTTTCCATATCATCAATTTGTCCATACAGGTTTCTTCTCGGCAAAATACAATTATTGACAAAGTATGAATCATTCAATCCCATTTCTTTCACAAAATCCAAATTAGTAAATTTCATTTTTTTTCCTTTTGCTAGTCTGATAATTTTTGAATTAAATAAAATTGATGTGCGCAAGCATTACTTCCCTCTAAAATACAGGGCTTAACAGATATTAGTGTTATCTTACCGAGTTCAAAACTTGTATCCACCCACATACGGGTACTCCAAGCATTGTCTCCTGCGAACGCCTCATGTCCCATCCAAATTCCACCAACTTTTAATGTCGGAAAAAGTTCCTGTGCAATAGAAATTGAATCGTGGGCAGCTATATCAATATTTGAGTTGCGCAAAATAAACCCTATATGTTGAAAAGTATATGTTGAAAAAATAAAATCGTATTTTTGAGATAATATTACTTTATCAATTTGAGAAGAAATATAATATCTATCTTGCGGAAACTCTTGTTTTCTAAAATATTTCAAAGAAACTTCCGAAGAATCAAATCCATAATATTTTATATGTGGCGTATTTTGCATAAACCATTGAGCATTTCTACCCCAACCTGTTCCTATTTCCAAAACTTTTTTAACATTATCAAAATAGTTTTCTCCTAAATATTTCGTAATTACACTTTGTTTAAAATCAGTTGGAGTATTCCCTGAATTTCTTAATATTAGAACATTATCTGGAATGTGCTTGTTTATATTGCAATCTGTAGTCTCGCCCACTCTACATATTCCTTCATTTTCAAAATTAATCGGACCTATATTTTTTAATATTTTTTTCACTTTATTTAATCTTTATGTTCCACGGAATCAAACTTTGTACAAATTGATCAATATGTTGATACGAATTATAACCAACCTTTGACCATTTCTCTCTAAAATGTTCATATGGTTTATTACAATCTTTATCAATTTTTTGTTGATTATTTGATTTGCCTTGCAGGTGATACACTAAAGAATTATTGATCATCCAAAACTTTCTAATACCTAAATGATATACATTCACAAAAAAATCATCATCTGTACAATATGAAAAATATTTTTCATCAAATGGACCATAACAAATATTATTTTTTTTATTATAATGCTCCAATTTCTCCAGTAAATTTGTATGACCAAAAAATGGCATTCTATAAGATGTCACAATTGAATTATCATTATAATTCTTAAAATCTTCCAATAATTTTTGTTCATCAAATTCATTATATTCTTGACCATAATTCACTATTTTTTGAAATGGAGTATGACCTCTTGTTGGCTCAACGCTTCTTGAACAAAATAAAAATGTGTGTGGAACATGCTTCTTTGCTTCAATTAACAACCAGTGATCTGAACTTGGCAACAAGTACATATCTGTGTGAGGCAAGTAAAAATATTTTCCTTTTGCAATTTTTGCACATTCATTTAATGCTTTATTTAATCCAACATTTTCACCATTACCAACAATTTTTATTCTATAAGATTCATATTTTTTTAAATTACCGTTTCCACCGTTGTCATACAAAATAACTTCATAATTGCATTTCCAATTTTTCAAAGAAGGAATAAACACATGTTCCAGTAATTTTTCTGATTTGTAACATGGCAATAATATAGAAATATCAATCATTTTAAAAACAATTATATCACAACAATAACTTTATTATAGCACAAAATTTTTATAATGTCAATATATTTTTTTATTTTCTTTTTAAATACGCCAAATATAAACCATACCAATAATCGTTACTATCTTGAGTTGGTATTTTTCCATCTTTGGTTGAGGTTTAACTTTGACATATTTTGCATTGATAGTCGTATTGAATCTTCAATGTGTTTTTGTGTTAACATTTCTATTCCTTTTCGTACAAAATAAAACCACCCATGTGATCGTAAAATCTAACATTAGTTCTTTTAATAAAACTAACTCTATATCCTTTCTTTTTGAATAAATTATTTCTCAAACAAAAATCCCAAAAATTATCACTATTTTGATCATCAAAAAATACAACAAATCTATCCAACTCACATTTTTTAAATTCATCTAACTCTTTCAACATGTGATACATTTTGTGCAAACTATCATGACTATACAACCCAAAACTTCTATCCATTTTTTTTAATTGTTCTAATGAATCAACTCCTTTGATCAAGTTCCAGTTTTCACAATCACCAAATCTTTGCAGCGGGTATTCAGCTATTCTAGGATCTGTTAAAATATCAATTGACACTATTTGTCCTTTGTTTTTTTGCGCCGCAAGAATAAAAAAATACGTGCTAAACCCAGAGTCTACTCCTGTCTCCAGGGTTTTTAAAAATCCATAATGCCTAACCAAAGAATATAATATGCACATATTAGAAAGAGTTCCCGACCCTCCCAGTGTAACTAAGGCTCCCGTTTGCCTTCTAACAATAAAATCTTCGGTAATGGGATCGGAATATATTTCGGGTAAAATATATTTCTCATATAAATTTTCTTCAATTTTAAATATACGTTGAATATCTTCTAAATTCATTTTAATAAGTTCATTCACTCTTTGAAACTGCTCATTATCTAAAATAAAAGACATGTTATTTCCTTGTTAAATTAAATTATTTTTTATTTTTTCTGCCCACTCAATCAATAATTTTGGCAAAGCTTTGGTCAAGTTAAATTTATACTTGATTTTGTCGGATTCTTCTCCTCCTAATTCATATAATTTTTGAGCCATTGCTTTAACTTTCTCATCCGTATCACAATCTGGAAATCTATTTTCACTTTCACTTTGATAAAGTAAAGACCACATTTTGTCCCATTGTCCTCCTTTGCGTAATTGTTTAATTTTATTTTCTAAACTAAACCAACTAGTATGATAAACGGCTGGTACATTTTTAATAATTTCGTTCATCACCAAACCAAATCTTTCCGGTTGTGTTTGTCTAATTTTTTCTAACTCTTCATTATAAAACCCAATGTGAGGAAGTGGTTCATAAGTTATGATATTGCAGTACTCGCAGCCATCAGACCATCCTTTTTTCGCATATATTTTGCCAGTTTTTGGGCAAGTTAGGCGAGCATGTTTATTGATCGCATGTGTGATCTCAGGTTTGTTGCGACTTATACGCCATTTCCATAAATGGCGTCGTCCTGTTGCTTCGCCATTTTGGCCCCATAATTCTACTATAGGCATATGAAGAATGTCACATTGCTTTGGAAATTTTTTGCAAATAAGTTTATATCTTTGAATGTCTTCTTCGTGAAAAAATTCATCGCAATCAAATTGTATCAAATATTCTCCAGAACTTAAGGCCCTGGCGAAACTCTTCATATTGCCGTCTATTCCCGGCTCAGTCATATCAAATTCATTTTGATATAATTGAATTTTACTATTTTCGGATGCCAATTGTTGAAGTTTTTCATATGTTCCGTCTGTGCTCATTCCATCTAAAATAATACATTCGTCAACAATTGGGAGAACACTCTTTATAGATTCAATGTACGGCGCATTAATTATTTCTCCGTTGAACACATAAGTGTATGCTGAGATTTTTGGATAATTTCTTTCGTAAGTATAATTTTCTGTAAAAGTTAATTTAACATTTTCTTTTTTCATTTGTGTCTCCTTTATTTTTTACGCATATCTTTTTGTCAACAATTTAACACAAGCAGCAAACACCGTTTGTGAATCTATTTCATTAATACATGGATTTTCTTTTTCATGTTTGCATTCATATTTATAACATCCTTTACAACACTTTCCTTTTCTATGTGCCGCTTCCAACAAAACAAAATCCAAATCCTGTCTATTCTTAATCCATGGTCCGGTTGATTTGGCATTGGAACTTCCAAACAAAACAACAAACGGAGTTTCCAAATATGCGCATAAATGCATACTAAAACTATCAATTGTCAAGTGTAATAAACTATTATCCAAAACCGCCGCAAGTTGATGAACATTCGTTTGACCAAGTAAGTTCACGTCAACATTATTCAAATTTGGTTCATCTTTTTGGCCAACTTGTACAATCTTCAACTCAGGTGCATACTTCTTTAAGTTGTCCACAATTTCTTGCCACTCCTCATATTTTCTAGCTCCCCATTGACCATTCCCTGTTGCTGTATGAATGGTCATATATTTCTCCGGTAAAACTTTTATAATTGTTTCATCTTTTTTAATAAAATAATTTCCAAGTTCACATTGACAATGATTGGCCATTTGCTCCGCAAGGAGCCTTCCTTGGCCTTTTCTGGTCCAGTTAGAGAAGGTAAACTGAATGTCTATATTTGGAGTAAACACCACATCAAACACTTCTTCGCACAATTCTAAACTCATCATTACTTGTGACCAAGGAATAACTTTATAAATATTTTTATTTTCTTCTAATATGTCCACATACTTTGGATCAATCGCAAAATATATTTTTGCTTCTTCAGGCAATTGCTTTTTTAATCCATCAATAACTGCTGTACTAATAAAAATATCACCCGCAGATATTGGCATTGTATAAAGAACGTTAAAGTCATCTTTATCGTCAATGTAACTTTTCAAAAAATCAATCGGTGTAATTTTATCCCCTGCTTCTTTGAGCAATCTTTGTTTTATTGTTGTTGCAATATTCTCAGCTATTTTTGAAGTATTAAATTTTTCTTTTATTTCTAACGCGAGGTTTTCCGCCCATTCTTGTGGTAAGCTATATGCGCTAACTATTTTTCTCATTCTACGTTTTGCGTCTTCTTCTTTTACTTCGGCCCAATTGCTTTCTTTTACCAAGATATCTCCCCATACTGCGGCGTCAGGTAATTTGACCATATCAAAGTCAACTGCGCTGAATTGTCCTTTTTTGAGGAAGTCAAGGTGACCAGACCAATTTGTCGCTACTATGGGCAAGCCACATGCCGCAGCTTCTATCAAGGGCAATCCAAATCCTTCGCCATGTGTTAATGACAACATGGCCTTAATTTTAGGATGATTATATAATGCGGCCATTTCTTCGTCTGTCATATTGGCATGTAAAAAATAAATTGGGGGAATCATTTTTTCGTCAAAATTTCTTTTTATTTCATTTAATCGGTCAAGACAACTGTAGTAGTCTATAATAGTGTTTTTGCCCAGGTTCGTTTTTAGGACAAGTCCGACATCTTTTTGTCCATAAAATGCTTCAATAAAATAACGAACTGTAAGAGCAATATTTTTGCGATCCTCTTTGTATCCGCCCTTACCCCATTGGCCAATACAAAGAAAGTTAAAATCAGGCTCTAAATTTAATTTTTCATATAGTTTGTGAAATGATTCGGGAACTGAATCTTTGTCGTTGTACTTTTTAAAAATATCTGTATTAACAGATTCATTTATTACAACTATAGGTTTTTCCAATTTAAATGATCCAACCTGTCCAGTCTTTTCGTTTTGCCAATCCACAACTGTTCCTTCAATAGTTTTTCTACTATGTTCCGAAGGGACAATAATTAGATCCATAATATTACATTGTTGTATCCAAACGTGGGAGCATCGATCCGATTCTATGCCCGCCGATACGCCAACATTAAACTTTCCCTTGCGCTCAAATTCATTTGGAATTGTAATATGCACAAATAAATCCCACTCATCTTTTCCGCCATTATGTTTGTACATTTCGGTTTTTTTGATCAAGTTAAGTAAAGTTTTTTTCTCTTCAGTATCGTGCGTAAGATATGAGCAATTGCCCCAGCTCAAACTCTCTAAAAATACCTCGAATGATTCATCTTTTAATAAAGCGTTTATGATCTGCCTCGATTGCACTCCGTATCCAGATTGCGTCATAAATGGTGCTTTAACTAATGTCTTAATCTTCATTTATATACTCCTTATAATATTTTTTTATCTCTTAAAACTTTGTAATCCCACAATTCGCTATTTGGGTATTCTTTATGAAACCATTCCCATTTTATCATTCCTGCTTCATATTTTCTTCCTTTTATTTCAATCCACAAATCTAAATCTGGCAAATAGCAATCCGGTCTATATGTTTTTTTGTTTGGCATTAAAAAAACTTGAACTTGCCAATTATAATCAATTCTATTCTTGTTTAAATATTCAACAAATTTTTTTTCCCACTTGCCCTTACAAATTATATTTTCATTTGACAACCAATGTTTTAATATATAAACATTATCTTGACTTGTAGCACATTTCAAAGCAACCGCTGAATTTTGCATGGGATGTGGTACACCATAAATTTCTAAGCAAGTTTGCTGGAATTTAACTTTATATTCTGGTGTTTTTGAATAGTTATCGACTCCCCAGTTTTCTAAACAAGTCTTCTTCTTTTTTTCTTTTACAAAATCTAATTGATTGGGATTTTCAACACCATGATTTTTTATCATATTGTTTTTAAATTTTTCTCGAACTTCTTCATTACAAAATGAGCATTTATTTCCATATACTTTAAGATTCGTTTCCTCTGTTTTTCTTCTTACGTCTTCATTTTGTTGTGGGTGAAAAGTCCCATAAATTTTTAAACAAGTTTGTCTTATTTTTTCTTGCTTTCTTTTAGGGTGTTGTTGTGTTCCGCTAGATCCTATAACATACTGTGGAGCCACAAACCATTCATCATTTGGAAAATCCTTGTCAATAAATCTCGCTTTCGTGTATGTGTTCACATAGGTTGATTCATCCATGACCAGTTCATCACCGCGAAGTTCTTTTATTCTTCTATTGACTTCTTGCATTGTTAATCTTTTGGCCATGCTCAAATTCTCCCAAATTTAATTCTCGTCGTATTTGCAACTTTTCTATACAATTCAATTTGTTCTTCAATAATTTTTTGCCAACTTTCACACATAAATTTTTTGTCAAACTTTTTCTCAACCCATGTTCTAGCTTTCTTTCCAATTTCTTTTCTTTTCTCTGATCCTGCCTCGTAAAGTTTTACAAATGCTTCCACAACTTGCTCAACCGAATTACGATCATCATATATATATGGAATCTGTTGTGACCCCGTCATTGTGCGAGTTTTTGGTTCTAAAACAACTCCAAGTTCTTCACCTTCGTCTGTTAATGCTTGATCGGGCAGCCCGCCTGTTTTATTAATAATTACGGGCGTACCACACGCTAAACTTTCTAACACGCTCAATCCGAAGCCCTCATTATTACTTATATTTATTGTCACGTCTGCAATATTATAAAAAACTGCCATTTGTTCATTTGGACAAGCCTCTTCAGCAAAAGAAATTTGATCAGGTCCTATTCCACAAACTCTTGCAACTTCAAATAAATTTGAACCTTCTGGATCGTGCGGACTTGTTTTCATAAGCAAATAAACATTTTCTTTTCCAACTTTTCTCGCAAATTCCGCATACGCTTCAACAACTGTATTGGTCATCTTGCGTCTTGCATTTCTTGAATTATAAAAAATAACAAACCTTTTTTCTCTTCCATCCCCATTAAAAGTTTCTTTTTTTCTTTTTATGATTTCCTCATCACTAAATGGTTTATAAACGTCCAAGTCGGTTCCGTGTGGAATATATGAGCACATATTTGGCCCACTAACTTCTTGGACAATCCTATGAGTAAGTTTTGAGATGCATCCGATATGATCGCAACAGTCGTACATGGGCTTGTTAAAGTGAGGGATCGGCTCACAATCCCAAACATGATAATAGCAAATTGGAATTCCTCTGTCATGGATTTCATCCGATATGGAAAAAAACCATTCGTAAAATCGCGGATCGGTCATTAGCCATATCGCATCGAATGGCTCATGATCGAGAAGCTGTCTAACAATATCGGGATTTCCATATCCGTTCTTGTGTTGGAAAAATTAACCAATCTTCGCCGTATTCGGCGATCTTTATGGGCCTTGGGTCTTGTTTTATGGCCCCTCCAAGACTCCTAATTTTGAACTTTCCTGTTTTTAAAAGGTGCTCAATAATGTATTTAGTTTGCAATGCAACGCCACTAAATACTAAAGGGTTATCTGAAAGTGTTAAAATATTATATTTTTTATCTGCCATTTACTTTTCCTCCTTTACTTCCTTTTCCTCTTCCTTTTTCCCCTCATAAAATAACTTGCACAAATCATGATTAAATTTGTCCACTTGCTCTTCCACGAACTTGTTAAAACTGCCCAAGTTCAATTCAATCGCCTGCTGTGCATCCTCAACAGAATTAAAAATTCCTAGTTTAACTACCTTGGGCAACATCAATACATACTTGTCCTTTTCAATTTCCATAATAGTTCCGATTGTTTCTGACACCCAAAAATTAATATCATTCTCAACTACGTGTTCCCATTTTGACATTTTATATCTCCTTTAAATTTATTTTTATTTTTATTTTATTTATTATGTTTGGTTTTCTTGATCGCATCTTCTAAAACATATTTTTTCTCAACTTCATCAACATGTAAGTAATATTTCTTTTGTGCTCTAAGAATATTATCATTTTCCAAGTCCCATTGTGCTTTTTCTAATCCCTCTTTATCAAGTCCTGCCATCTTCATAAAACGTTTTCTTGTATTCCTCAATCTCCAAAATCTATATTTGTTTGTCAACCAATCAATACAATCGATAAAAAATAAATATAACTTAAAACTCAATCTTATACGCAAAGGACAAACTTCAAAATATTGTTTAAGAATATTATACTCGTCTGAATATTCTCTTAGCATACCTCTTGCAACTCTAAAAGAAATATTCAAATGCTTATTTTTTAAATTATCTTCTTGTTCTTCCTGTTTTTGACTTTTCAATGTTTGTTCAAACTGATTCATTTTGCATCTCCTTTAAATTTATTTTTATTTCATCAATTGTTTTTTTCATAATTTACTATTTCGCACAAAATTTTGAACCGGACAAAAAAATCTGTCCCTGTACAAATTGATCCACAAACAGATTGACAACTTCTTGCAAATCCTTTCGACAATTATATCGAATTATGCGCTCAAATTCTAAAAACTTCTCATTCTCTACTCTTGCTGAAAACATCTTTGGGTTTTTAAAAACCATCTTTTTTCTACGACTCATATTTTATTCTCCATGTTAAATTATATACTCTATACTAATATATAGTATGTAGAAATACAAAAATCCATTTATTTTTAAAATATTTTATTTTTTTATTTATTATGTTCGTTTTCATTCTATAACAAATTCTTTTCCTTGGTCATTCAAAATTACAAATGGCCTTCTAACTCCACATGAAAATTTCTCGGCTGCTTCTAATGCTGTAATAATTCTTCTTTTAGATTCCATTTTAACATATTCAGTCGAATATAAACTTCCCAATATAAGATCTCTTCCGCATCCACACGCAGCATAATTTGCTATAGGTTGACCAATTTGAAAATCTGATTCAATATGAAAAATATTTTTTCTATACCCAACCAAAAAACTTCCTGCTATCTCTTCTACACCTTTATCGATTATTGCAATACCACCTTCTTCCAAAATTTTTCTTACTATATCAACAAAATATAAGTGCATATACTGTTCTATTGTTGCGTCAGATGATTGCTTTTCTGGTACAAATTTCCATTTTAATAATTGCCCTATCCTATAAGAACCACAAAAACCAAAAAGCATTTCACCACTTCTAAATACTTTTTTATCTTTTCTTGCTGTTACAGACAATGTATGTGCATCCACTCCAACACTATCACCACCCATCCATAAAACATTATTTGAATCAATTAAACACGCAATAGCTGTCATTACGTTTCTCCGTATTTTTATTTGTTATTTACAATATTCCGTATTTTTAAAAAGACAGTCTCTATTATACATATTACAAGATGATCTTTTAGGTATAAAGAACTTTCTATCTATATTAAACAACGTTTCGTTTAATAAATTTAATGCATTATTTACTTTTATTTTTCCACATGGCACTTCTAAAAAATGAATTAAATTCTTTGATTTTTGAGTTCTTTCTAATAAACAAAAATATAATTTTATTTTTTCTTTTTCTATGTTGTGCTTTTGTGCGTAAAAATATTTATACAGAACCAATTGATAATCTTTAAACTTGTCCTTAAATTTTTTATACATAAAAGCTGATGCTACTATTTTAAAATCTACCAAAACAACATCTGTTTTGTTGCCCAATGTTAAATCGATAAATCCTGTAAACTTTTGTGGATACTTTTCCAACTCACAATACAAATTTTCTTCGGCTGTGTTTGCTTTCTCTATTCCAAACTGTTTCATAAAAGATGATTGGATGTCTTCTATTATTCTTGTACCGCAAACTTCTAACTCATTAAAATCATAATTTTTTCCAAGATTATTTTTATATAAACCACAAAATCTTTCCCACGTCCTGATAAATTTTTTTATTGCTTCTTCTTTTTGAATTTTCCCCAATAAAATATCTTGACAATATTTATGTATTAATTTTCCATAAATTGTATAAATAGTTGATTCATATGGTCTAATTCCCAATATATAATTTATATAGTACAACCTTGGACAATTATGATAAGTTATTATTGAAGAATAAGATATAGTTTTTGGGATTTTTTCAATCATTTTTATTTTCTTTCTTTTGTGAGGCATTTGTTATAAAACTCAACAACTTTATTTATATTGGCATTTTCATAAGCTTTTGCGTCTAATTCAAATTTAGAATATTCTACAGATAGCGTTGGTTCTTGAATTTGTTGGTTGGCACATAATTTATCGGACCAAAATTTATTTTTAAACTCCTCATATTGTTGTGCATGCCTTATCTCATGTAATAACGTAATTAAAAAATTATACTTCTCTGCTTCCTCATCCAATTGTTTTCCTTTTAAAAATCTTCCATTTTTTACTGATAATTTTATTGTGTGCAATTTATACTCTTCATCATATTGATAATTTCCACAATCTAATTTCAATCGATTATCAAAAATTATATAAACATCTCTTTTTAATTTGCAAAACTTTTTTATCGTTTTTACCAAAGCATTCTCATTTAGAGAAGTTCTGTCGGCGTATTTAATTTCAATATTCATTTAATTTGATTTATTTTTTTTATTTGCCCCGTCCATTTCTTTTCTTGTTTCTTCGTTTCCTTCTATATGTACCACTTTTTCCGTTAAAACGTTGACACACTTCAATATGACATCAATAACTCTATCAAACTCAGTTTGATTTGTATTGATCTTTTTTACAAGTCCCACCATATCTTCATTGCTTGTTTGCACCAATTGTACAGCTCTTATAAGAATTTTATAAACATAATATATTCTTACCATATAATAGATCAAACAAAAAGAAATAATAAAATTTAATAAAATAGCCAATATTAAATAAAGCATTTAAATATTACCTTTAAAATCTTTTATTTTATTTTTTTCTTCTTCGTGTATTGTTTTTCTAAAATTTCTATGTAGTTCTTCTAACTGTTGCCTTGTCAAACATAATGTATGAACACAACCATGTATCTTATAAAATTTATTATCATACTTCGTTGAATCAAAATTTTTAATAAGAACACTTTTTAAAATGGGAACATAATGCATTTGACATAAAATTATCAAACCTTCTGATAAACGCCAAGCCAACATTTTATCTTTACTGGGCATTAAACCGCCTGGATCAAAAATAAATTTATCTACATTATCTTCCATTGGAACAATTTCAATACATGCACCTTTAAAACCCCTGACCTCTAAGTTCTTGAATACTTCAACAGCAACCAAGGCATCTGAAGCCCAATGAATCTTGCAATCCTCTGCTGTAATCCTAAACATGAACACCTCTCTTTCTTTTGGGAGTAACTAGATATCAAAATTTAAAACTTCAGCAAATCTCCTCGATTTAAAATGACGCAAAATATTACTAGCGGTTCTACGGGCTATTTCTTTTGTACTTTGTCTAGATCTTTTTGCCATATTTTTCAATTTATTTTTTGTTGTCTCTGAAGAATAGGATTCCAATAAAACAGCAATAAATTCCTCTGCTTGATTAAAATTTCTAATAGTTTTTTTAACTCTTTTTACTTTTTCTTTTGTCATTTTTTCTCCTTTAATTAGAGTATACACCAATTTTATTATTTTGTCAAGCAAAAACGACATAATAAATAAATAAAAATACTTGACAAATTAATAAAAATATGTTATAATATACTTATATGAATAAAAATAGAATAGAATATAATAAGTCTTATTTTAAATTAGGCGGCGATAGTTTAGTGGTAGAATATAAAACTTCCGATTTTTGGGCGTCAGTTCGATTCTGACTCGCCGCTCCAGTATATGATTTTTGTTGGGTTTTTTTACAATCTAATAATTTAATAATAAATATTTTCAAACTAACCTCAAATTTTTACTAATTATATTTAAGGAATACCTAATGCGAGAAGATACCGAATCACTTTTAGAAAAACCACCACCTAATATAAATAGATGGAATAAATATGTTAATAATTTTATTATATTTTTTACTTGGCTTTATAATGGACATTCTAGTAACGCTTCATTATCGCTCAATTATTTCAAATCTACGCCTATTCGCTTCTTCTTTATCTAGTCTTATAACTTTAATTTCTATGTTGGTTATCCAAAATGTAATTGTTTCCAATTCTTTTTGCCTTATTATATCATATGCATTAGGAACCGGCATTGGAACTTTTATTGGAATGTGTATAAAAAAATTCGTTAATAAGAAAAAATAATTATTTATTTTTTATACTCTTTTTCTCTATGATGTATCCAACTAAGCAAATTGTTGCAATAAAAAAACAACCAATTCCAAAAATTACGCCCGATGCTAAATAATTCATATTTATTCTCCTGAAATTAACAACCAATGTTTATCACATAATGGTAATTCTAAATTACTATATTTATAAGTTGCATCTATTATATCGGATTGTAAAAAACATTTAGCAATACAACACAAATCTCTTGGATAAAGATCTGATTCAATAATCTTTTTTAAGTTTAATTTTTTATTTTTAGTAATAAACATTTAAAATAAATCCTCTTTAGGTGTTTTTTTTTAAAAAACAAATTATCACAACAGAAATTATGATATATAAAACCATTCCAAAATAGTTGCCAAACCAACTAAGTAAAAAATATAATATGACCAAAATTGGAATTACAAATATAACCAATAAAAAAAATAAAATAAACATTATAATAAAAAACATTTTTAATTCACTAGTTTGAATATTTTTTCTCATTTAATTACATTCTATTTTTAGAATATCACATATTTATTTTTTTGTCAACAAAATAAAAATTTTTCTTGACATTTATTTAAAAATGTTATATAATAATTATATGGTGGGCAAGTTCTTTTTTCCTATATTCATACCTCCTGTGTAATCCTCCTTTCTACTTGCCCACTCTTTTTAAATGTCAACATGTGTTAGATGTAAAAATGATATAGATCCATTAGAGGATTATATTTGGATTATGATATCTGTTATTTTGCATACTGTAAATGAAACACCAATAATGGGCTCAGACGAAAAAAAACAAAGCATAAATATTTTTGTCCAAAATGTTGGAAAATTATAACAAAATCAATAAGAATGAAAAAACAACATTTTATTTAAACGATTCTTGTAAAGAATGTTTTGAAGACATATTAATAAATAATAGAATAGGTCGAGTGTTAATTAAATATTTAGGCAAATACTGGTGGAATATTTTAAATCATTAATATATAACATGTTTATTATCTATTAATAATTCATAAAAATCATCACCATATATTTTTCTAAAACAATCTAAGTGAAAATAATACTGATAACCCAATTTAATAAAAGTAGTATCTTGATTAGATACGTGAATAT
>Ga0315274_10003445_pt1 | contig 23516 bp, 43 predicted proteins | sample YL17G02_20_MG_FD_203700 | JGI IMG/M metagenome (GOLD analysis project Ga0315274, IMG submission 203700) | Sediment microbial communities from Yellowstone Lake, YNP, Wyoming, USA - YL17G02_20 | ecosystem: Environmental > Aquatic > Freshwater > Lake > Sediment | place: USA: Wyoming | collected...
GAACGGCTGTAAATGAGTCCATAGTAGATAATTATATTTTTAAGGACAGTATTATGCTGTTTCCTACCAAAAAGATGCAGGATATTTACAAACGTTCTGTAAAAAAGAGTTTTGTTGTTACTTTTCCTTATGCGTCTGAATATAAGATCGGAAGAAAGAATAATCGGTGTTTTATAACCTCTGGTTTGATATCAGAGATAAATAATTTTGACATATTGACTACGGTTCTGGAACAGGTTAATTGTCGTTTCGAAATGATTTTCGGTTTGGGTAGTGCGAAGGGATTGGATAAGGCAACGGAGTTATTTGGTAAAATTGTTTCCAATGGAAATGTTTTGATGAGTTATTGTAAGTATGGTTATAATAAAACTTTTCTTATTTCCGAAACTACTAAATCTGCTGCTTATGTGAATCTCTACGATAATACATCTTTTTATGGTGTTAGATATTCAGAGTTGGAGGCTATTGATTTGGGATGCATTCCTATTTCTTTGGAAGATTCTAAGGAAGCATATGAAAAGTTGGGATTGAAAGGACTGTTTTACTCTGATGCTGAAAGTTTGATGGATGCCATGAAAAAGATTATGAATAATAATGTGGATAGCAAAATCATAGATGAAAATAGATTGGCTCTGAGAGAAATTAACGGAAAATTTTCTGCGGATATGGAAAAGATTTTTAAAGAGTGTTGTGATTTCTCGTTCACTTCAATAAGGAAGAGCAATTAATTGAATCAAAGAAGTGCTGAAGTCAAATTGATTACAGCAATGCTTTCCATTGAGGGAGGTTTTGCAGAGACCAAACTGAAAGGCATTACGGCAGAGCATTTTAATCTGTTTGGAGACGTGTATAAGTTTATTTGTGATCATGAGTCTAATTACAATTCATTGCCTACAAAAGGAATGATTATAGAGAAATTTACGGATTTTATTTTTGCCAAAAGAGAATTCAGTAGTATATCCGATGTGGTTTATTATATAGATATCATCAAAAATTTCTATGTGAAGAAAATGGCAGAAAGAATAATCAGTGAAGGAATAGACAAATTAAAGGTGGAAGATCCTACGGAGGCTGTTCGTTTTATGACGGAAAGTCTGCTAAAAGTTCATAAACCTAATATACGGATGAGTCATACGGATCACGATGTGGGTCTTCGTTTGGAGGAGTTTATCGAGAGAAAGAAACAAATTGAACGAGGAGAAAGCATAGGAATTAAAACTGGTTTGTCTATGTTCGATGAGAAGATGATGGGATGGCAACCAGGAGACTTTATTGTGGTTTATGGTCCTCCCCAAGTCGGAAAGTGTCTGAGCGGAGATACTGTTGTTTGGATATCGGATGGAAGATATAAAAGAATAGACGAAATGTGTGGAGAAACTGTTATTTCTCTGGATAAACACTCAAAATTTGTGAAAAATCCTGATTCTGAGTTGATTGACAATGGAGAGAAGCTAGTATATAAAGTTTCTACTCTGAAAAATAAAAGTATTAAGATTACGGATAATCATCCTCTTTTGACTCCGGATGGTTGGGTAAAGACTAAGGATCTGAAAAAAGGAGATTCTATAGCTTGTGCCAGTGATAATGTTTTTGTTACGGATTTTCATTGGGAGAAAATTATATCCATAGAGAAGCAGGGAATAGAAAAAGTTTATGATCTTTCTCTGAAAACTAATCATAATTTTGTGGCTAATGGAATAGTGGTGCATAATAGCTGGCTGTTGGAATATTTTGGAATTATGGCTTATTTGGATGGAAAAAGAGTTCTTTTTATTAGTACGGAAATGTCTTATCAGGAGGTAAATCTGAGATGGGATACCATAGCTGCTAGAAAACTAGGATTGGATTTGCCTAATGAGGCTTTACTTACGGGATCTGATGCGGTGAAATTGTCTACTTATAAGGCTTGGGTAGAAAAGGCTTCTCAGAGAGACGATTGGTTGACGGTGGATAGTGCAGAGGGAGATAATTTTAGAGTTAGTACTGTGGAAGGTCTGGTAGATAGTTTTCATCCGGAAGTAGTGTGTTGTGATACTCTTCCTCTTTTTTGCGATTCTCAGGGAAAATTGGGAGTAAGTTGGGATTCGTTGCTGGAAATTGGATATGGACTGAAATCTTTGGCGTCTAGAAGAAATTTGGTGATTATATCTACTAATCCTAGTACGGGAGACACTTTTGATCAGGATAAACCTGCTGGATTGTCGGGTATTGCTTTCAGTCGTGCTGGACTTCCTTTTGCGGCTAGCGTAATGATTTCTATTAACTATGATAAAATGGATCCTATTGGACATAGACAAATTTCAGTTACCAAGAAACGTCATGGAAAGGCTATCGGCGGTGCTAGAAAGATCGTGTATGATTTGGATAGAGGAATTATAGGAGACGTGTAATGAAAGACAAAAATAAATGTAAGTGGTGTGGGAAAAAGGCTGTTGGCAACTCAAATTATTGTGATAAGTGTTTTATGATATTTATTAGCGTATAAGGAGATGTTAAATGGACAAAGTGGATTTGGAAAAGGAGCTGACTAAGAGTTTAAGAATGGGACAGGTTAAATCTGATATTAAAGGCGGAATGAGCAAGCTTAACGAGGAGGAAATAAATAATACTAAATACGTGTTTATTTTTGGAGTTAGAGAGGATGGTAGTTGTTACATGCGCTCTTTCGGAGAAATATCTGAGCTAGAAGCTAATGGTCTGAAAGTTATGATAGAGGAATCGGTGGATACTGTTATTGATTTTATGTATGATGATTTAATCGATGATGATCTGGAAGGAGAAACGATTTAAGTGGATTACTATTATAAGGATGACTGGGTAACAATTTATCATGGTGATTGTTGCGATGTTCTTCCTCGGTTGGAAACAAAAATTGATTTGACTGTTACTTCACCTCCCTACGATGAACTGAGAAAATATCATGGATATCATTTCAATTTTGAGGATGTGGCTAAAAATTTATATCAAGTAACTCAAAAGGGTGGAGTGATGGTGTGGGTATCTGGTGATGCTGTGGTAAAAGGCAGCGAAACTGGTACTTCTTTTAAGCAGGCTCTTTATTTCAGAGAAATAGGATTTAATTTGCATGATACTATGATTTATCAAAAACATAATTTTTCTAAACCTAGTAGCAATCGCTATCATCAGATGTTTGAATATATGTTTGTTTTGTCTAAGGGAAAACCTAGGATTTTTCATCCCATAATGGATAGAAAAAATGTTTATGGTGGAGAGATGGGAAGTTGGGGAAAAAATACTATTAGACAACCGGATGGAACGTTTAAAGAAAATCCAAGAAGACGAAATACGGAATACGGTAAAAGATATAACATTTGGCGTTTGATAACGGAGATGAAACCTCTCCATCCTGCTCAGTTTCCGGAACAACTGGCTGGAGATCATATATTATCATGGTCTAATGAAGGAGATCTTATTTTGGATCCTTTTGTGGGAAGTGGAACAACATTGAAGATGGCAAAATTGAATAAACGTAAATCTATTGGTATTGATATATCAGAGTTGTATTGTGAGATCTCTGCTAAAAGATGTCAGGAGATTTTGTCCTGATGAAAGTTTTGGAATTAACTAATTTATTGTTACATCTTGATCCAGACATGATGGTGGTTATCAGTGGATATGAAGGTGGATTGACAGAAATAATTAGTGTAGAAGAAAAAAGAATTAATGGCAATAACGAGGAATGGTGGTTGGGAGAGCATGAGGAAACTACTTTGAAAGATAAAAATGGGATTAAAGCTCTTAGATTGATAGGAAAGAGAAGTTAGTGTATTCAGAAGTAATGATTGCTGGAGTCTTTTTGGCAATTTCTATTATTTTGTTTTCTCTGTTGTTTTTCTCTTTGTGCGTGTATTCTCTGATGGAAAAGATTTATTATGGAGATGATGAATGATGGGTCCGTCATTGGATCTTCGAATAATATTAGCTGGATTGATTGCGGTTGGCTTGTTTGCTGGAATCAATTTGATTTTTCCGGAATTTGGTATTTTTGCGAATGCAAATTTAAATGGTGGCGCAATGTTGATTGGAATGGGAATTTTGACTATTTTCCTATATTGTATTTTTATTTGGTTATGCAATTAGAATATAGAGATGAATATAATTTGAGATGTAGAGTATTCGGTCACAGCGATAAAAATTTGGGAAAACGTACTAAAATATTGTATCCAGATGATCAGCCAAACGATTTATGGGAATACGAATTGCATAAGTGTAGACGGTGTGGAAAGGAAAATGAGGGATGGTATCACCATAATATAACGTCTCAGAAAAGATATGAGAGGGAAAATTGGAAAATCAACCTGTTCTGAAAATTTGTAAAAAAATTGATGATTGTCCTAAAATAAAAATGTTGAAAGATCATGACTGGGCATGTGATTATCAATTTGCTAATGTTGTTGAAGAAATATGTGCTAAATGCAAAGAGACGGAATTATGAATTGGCAAGACTGGATTTTAACGATTGGAGGAATTATTCTTTCTTTGTCTTTGATTCCTTATATGTTTCATGAGCATAAACCTCCAAAACATACAAGTATTTGCTCTTTTGTAGTTTTGCTGGCTTTTTCAATTTGCTATGCTACTGTTGGTTTTTGGTTGACGGCAGTTTTTACTTTTATTACTTCTATTTGTTGGCTGATTCTACTGATTCAATCTTTAAATCTAAAATTTTTTAAGGAAGTTAGTAGAATTAAAAATATGAGTGGTCCTCAATTTTCTCAGTGGCTAATGAGAACTCCTAGAGGACATCGTGATGAAATAATAGAAGTTCTCAAAAAGGATAAATGGATAGGCAATGTCTAAATTACGTGTTCTTGTGGCTTGTGAATTTAGTGGCATTGTTCGCGATGCTTTTGCTAAACGTGGACACGATGCTTGGTCTTGCGATCTGTTGCCTACGGAGAGAGAAGGTAATCATATTGAAGGTGATGTTCTTAAGATTTTTGATGAGGGATGGGATCTAATGATTGCACATCCTCCTTGTACTTATTTGACGGTTTCTGGAAACAAATGGATGAAACCAGAGTTTGTTCATCGTTTTCCAGATCGCTCTCAACAGAGAAAAGATGCTGCTGATTTTGTAATGGCGTTGGCTAATGCTCCCATTGAGAAAATATGTATTGAGAATCCAATTGGCGTAATGAGTACTTTGTGGCGTAGACCAGATCAAATAATTCAACCTTATTTTTTTGGTGATCCGGTACCTAAGTCTACTTGTTTATGGCTGAAAAATTTATCGAAATTACTTCCTACGAATATGGTAGAACCAGAATTCGTCATTGGAAAAAGAGACGGGAAAAAATATAGTTTGATACATTATCAAACTCCTAATAATCCTGATAGATGGAAGATTCGGAGCAGGACCTTTCAGGGGATAGCGAACGCAATGGCAGATCAATGGAAATAAAAAAAGGAGGAATTTTAAAAATGGATAGAGAATTGAAAGAAAAGTTGAGATCTATGTCTGCTATAATTTATACGGGATTTTTGATACTTATTGCTATGGCGTCTTTTTTAATTTTTCATTGGGATAAAAGTCAAATTTTTTGGGGCATTATCAGTATGATAGCTGCTATGACAACGTTAGTGTGTGTAGCTAAGGATGTTTATGATACGTTGAAATATCAGAAAGAAAATAAAAAGGAGGAAGTTAAACATGGATGATTTTATCAAAGAATATTTATTTGCATGGGAAAAGTCTTTTGAGTTGACAAAAAGAGAGTGGGATGCTGGTTTTATTGATTCTAGTAACAATGGAGCTGTTCTTCGTCTTAATTTTCATTTATGCAATATGGCTGATCTAATAAAAAAAGGAGGAGTTAAAAATGGATAACAAGTCAGTGATTTTTGGTACATTAATTGGTCTTGCTGTGGGTGTTTCGGCAGGTCTTCTTTTGGCTCCGCAATCGGGTAAGGAAACGAGAAGGATGATTAAAGATAAGGCTGTGGAAGTGAAAGATTTTGCTGAGGACAAAATGGTGGAGATAAAAACTAAAGCAGGAAAAGTTATTGGTGTGATTTCTGAAAAATATGCTCATAATCTGGATGAAATCAAAGGATTCTAATATGAGATGGAGTAGAAAGGGGGATTTGGTGTTAGGATATGTTGGAATAATAGCGGGTCTTCTTGCTGCTGGATTTTTTTTTAAGATTGCCATGATAGTAGACGATTTGTTGATTATCATGATGGGAGTTAGTTTGGGTTGTTTGTTCTCTCTTGAGGTTATTGTTTCTTGTATGCTGTTATTGGGTGTTTATGAAAGAGAGGAGAAACGAAATAAATGAATGTATTGAGTTTGTTTGACGGTATTAGCTGTGGACAAATTGCTCTAGAAAGAATAGGAATTAAATCTGATCAATATTTTTCTTCTGAAATTGACGAATATGCAATAAAAATTGTTCAAAAACGTTATCCAAATACGATGCAGTTGGGTGATGTTGCTAAAGTAAAAGGAGAAAATCTTCCTAGAATTGATTTGTTGATGGGAGGATCTCCTTGTCAAGGATTCTCTATTGCTGGAAAAAGACTGAATTTTGATGATGACAGAAGCAAGCTATTTTTTGAGTTTGTTAGATTGTTGAAAGAAGTTAAACCAAAATTTTTTTTGCTTGAAAATGTTAAAATGAAACAGGAATATCAGGATGTTATTAGTTATTATTTGGGTGTTTTGCCTATAGAAATTAATTCTTCTTTGGTGTCTGCACAAAATAGAAAACGATTGTATTGGACGAATATTCCTAATGTTGCACAACCTCAGAACAAAAATATTTATATTGACGAAATTCTTGAAAAAGATGCGGAGTCATTGATTATTCATAATATTTATGGTGGTTTTAAGGAAACAAAACATAGAGTTTTTACGGGAAAATCTCCGACTTTGAGAACTGCTGCTGGAGGAGGACATATTCCTAGCGTGGTTAAGAAAGGGCGAATGAGCGATTATTCAGTGTCTGATAAAAATAGTTGGAGAAAGTTAACTCCTGAGGAATGTGAGCGTTTACAAACGATACCAGCAAAATATACTTTGGGTTTCTCTGATACGCAAAGATATAAAATGATTGGAAATGGATGGACTATAGATGTGATTTGTCATATTTTGAAGAGTATGGAGATGTAGTTGACAATCGAAAAAGAAGATAATACTTTGGAATTTTTGAACAGAACTCCTAGCAAGGCGTTGATAACTTTCTCTGATGGATCCTCTGAAGTATTCAATGATTTTGTTTTGTATTCTGTTGCTAGAGAAGAGGATCCTGTGGATGATAACAAAGTGACGATTTGTATGGAGACCATAATCAAATTGCCTGAGGATTTGAATTGTAAAGAATTGTTGGCGTTGGTTTATGGGATCAATGATACTGTTACCAAGATTCTTTCGAATGGATTTGAGAATCATGAATGAGATGTTGGATACCAAGTTTTTTAGTATTCGTAGAATTGCGGAAGGGAATGGAGCAGTGAATGTGGATGGAATGATCGTTAATTTTCTTACTGGAGAAGAAGTATACGAAAACAGAGTATATCATCATGATACGGAGGCTGTTTCGATGATGATACTTACTAAAATAAGAAACAAGCAACTTTTCTTCTCTGTTTCTGTTGTAGATGATAAAAATCAGAGATTGCTTTTTGAAGAATTGGGATGGTTTTGTGTTTCTATTTATGCAGAATTAGTGGAGAAATTGGAAGAGGTGATATTGCAAAATCATTTTAATATTGACAAAGTAGTTCCTGGTAGATTGTACAATGTGTATTTTCAGATGCAGAGCAAACAAGATAATTAATTTGTGTTTAAGTGCAGAATAAGTTATTATTAGTTGTTAATATTTTTTAAGGAGTTGATGAGATGGGAACAAATGCACCTGTAATTATAGAAACATGGGAAGATCCTAAGATTTTTATTACTATTCCTAAAGTTGTTTCTCCTGAAGTGCCTGTGGAGGTTCCAGTGGAAGTTCCTTCAAGAAGGTAACGTGATGGACAATGAGACAGAAAAGAAAGCTAGGAAGGCAATCAAAAAATATATTGCCGATAAAAATCGAAATGATTCTAATCGTCCTAGTTTTCTTAGACCTCGATGTTTGAGTTGCGAGTGCGACGAAGTAGAACATAAAATATATTGGAAGTGTCCTCATTTGAAGGGAGATATTTGTGACATATGTTGTAAGTTTGATAGTTTGGATCCAGAGTGGAATTGGCAAGAGTGCAACGGATGTTCTCATGAAAGAGATAGACATGTTACTCTGGACATGAATGCTAATTTTGTTATTTTCCAAGAAGATGGTAAAATTTATAAGGCAATTAACATTCCTAAAGATATGAATCTGGAAGATGTTCCAGATCCCGAGGAACTTTGTGATGCTACGGATGATAATATAGAAAAATATAAAGCAATTTAAGAGAGAGAGAGTTTTGATGATTGGATATAGAAATTGGGAATTTGATGAGTCTGGAAAATGTTTGATCGGTACTTATGGTGCGGAGTGGCATGGAAAAATGGTAAAGGCTGATAAAGAGCCTGCTTTAGATAATCATTCTGGTATTTATGCTCGTAAATATTTGTCTCCAGATATGACGTATGGTGTGTACGGTGCTGTGGATTTGAGTGGCAAAATATTGGTTCATTCTGATGATATTATTAGAGCTCAGTATTCAAATATTCTGTGGTTAACTTATTCGAGATATGAGTTTGAGGAAGAAGAGGAAGCTGTGGCTGGAGAGAATAGTCTAAGACAGTTTTGCAAAGACAAAGATATAATTTTTTTTGAGAATAGTTATATTAAGGAAATAGAGGAAAAAATTAGTATAGATCTTAGCACTTCTTTGTTAAATAACTTTAATGAAGATACTTTGACAGTTCCTGCGATGGATGGTATGTTTTTCCCTTTGTTTTACAAACGTCCTTTGGATTATTCTTTGTATGCAAAGGTAAAGTTCAAAATTCTTAGAGACAGTCTTGATTATCAAATTCTTGATAAATTGTCTAATAGAGCTTCTATTCCGTATAATGTTCTGCTGGAGTCTTTTAACTCTCACAAAAATTATTTTTTGAAATTATATCGTCGTTTTGAATTAGAGGAATCTTTTTATCGTATTCAAGAGCTTGTTGGTCATATCGATAACGGAGATGAGACGTATGTGTTTATTAATAATCAAGGGCTGGAAATTCTTGATCATGTGAATAATCATTGTTATTATTCTTACAATACGAAGGATGCTCGTTTCATTTATCAGCAAAAATTTGGAAGGAGAGGAGCATATTCCTACAAAATTGATGATGAATATAAAATGATTTATGATGGTAAGGTTAGTGAGAGCTTCTTTTGCTTGGAGGACGTGTTTGACAGTTTTAGAGATGGATCTTTTGCTTTTTCGTGTCAAGTTCCTATTGCAGAGAAAGAAGAAGAAATAAATTCTATTTTAGGTTATTATTCAATGAGTCATTTTTATGGTAATAATCTAAATCGTATAAATTGTATGTATTATTATAAGGATAAAGATGGAGATTATCCTCGTTGTGAGAATGATATTTTTTAAGGAGAAAAAATGAAAACAATAAATTTAGACAGAAGATTGAATATTAAGAGTTTTTGGGATATTGTAGGATTTGACAGAAAAGAATTTATTTCTATTGTTGGACGCACTGGCTCTGGGAAGACTGCATTGTCGATTATTTTGGCGTGTTTGGCATATTTAAAATATGGGAAAAAGATTTTGTTTATTGGCAACGAAGGTTATAGAGAACAATTCGATAAATATTTATTACGTTATCAAAATTCATCATTGTCTATGAAGAGAGAAGAGGAAGATTGGGTTACAATACAAGTTGTGAATAATGACATAACTTTTGAGGAAATTAAAGAATATTCTAGGAGCTATAATCCAGACGTTATTGTTATTGATTCTTATGTTGCATACAAAGGATTCGATGATATAATGGATTTTTCTACTAAGTTGAAATCTTTTGTTGGTACGGAGAATAAAACGGTTATTGTTACTACTCAATTGAACAGAATAGATGATGGTAAGGTATTGGAAGGAAATTATTTGTCCTATGTGTCTGATATGGTTTTATTTTGTAGTTTACAGGACAAAACAATTCGTGTGGAAATGCTCAAGAGTAGACAGGGAAAACAGAATACTTTTGAGTCGGAGTATTAGGAATGGAAAAAATTAAAATAAAGTTTATTCTTACATCTTTTCGAGATGAGAAAAAATGGGAAGGATTGAAATATTGTATTAGTCCAGTTCGCCCTGAGGACAAAGAGTATGGAGTAGCAAAACCTTTGGAAGTTCCTTTGGCAATATGGGAAGTTAGTGATATTGATAAATCTATGGATGAATACGAAATATTTCTGAAAAATAATAGAGTGTCTGCTGAATTGGCACTGGATATGTTGATTAAAAATCAGCAGGATGTAGTTTTATGTTGTTGGTGTCATCCTAACAAAACTAACGAAAAGGTTTCTTGTCATAGAGAAGTTTTGGGAAAATTTATTGGTAAATTTGTTGGTGTGAGAGCGGAAGTATTAGTGGAAGACATAAAATATAATAAAAAAGACAAGAAGGAGGAGACAGTTGAAAAAGGAGAAGATAAACAACGTAGAGTTTCTAGAAGAGAGAAAGCTTCACAGCAAATTCTTTCATAATTTATATTGTGATGGAAGTAGGGCTACTGTTTGTTTGCTTTTTGACGAAAAGAATAAATTGATTGCTCGTGGAACATCTATTTGTTCCTCGGCAGATATATTTTCTAGAAGAGAGGGGAGAGCATCTGCTATGGGCAGATCTATCAAAGCTATGATTAACAAGAAAAATTCTCTTCCTATTGTCGATAGAGAATTACATTGTCATGGTGTGTTACGTAGCAATGATGCTTTTGACGATATTTCTAAAGCGTACAAATTTAAGGCGGAATATAAACCTTCCGTGGATGTAATTCCTTGGAACGTGAAATAGATGTCAGAGAAAAGATTGTTGATTTGTGGTGATCGAAATTGGATTGATAGAGATAAAATCAAAGAGTGCATAGAAACTATCGACCCAGATGCAATCATTGAGGGGGAGGCTCGAGGAGCCGATAGAATGGCTCGTGAAATTGCTCTAGAAATGGGTTATATCTTGGGAGATACTTTGTTATCTTTTCCTGCGGATTGGGATAAATATCACAAAGCTGCTGGTCCGATTCGCAATCAACAAATGCTGAATGAAGGACAACCTACAATAGTTTATGCTTTTCATAGTAATATAGGCGAGTCCAAGGGAACTAAAGATATGATAAAGCGTTCTCTAAAAGCCAAAATACCTACTTTTTGGTCTAATGGCGTTAAAATTGTTATGATAACTGGAAGCGAGGATTGGTTGAAATAATGGATTTTAATAATACTAATACTCAATATCCTTTTCCTCAATATGAAAATATTAGTTCTTTGGTGTGGGGAGAAAATCCTGCAAATCCTGCAACTAATCCATCTTTAGGGGAGATGATTGGAGCTGCTCCTGGATATGTTATTCCGGAGAAAAATGGTTTTCCTTGTTTTGTAAAACTTAAGAATAGTGGAGACGAAGTTCGAGTGATTGCTTCAGTTTTCGGATCTGGATTTTTTGATTTGTTGGTTTTGAGAAGGAATGGAGAAATGTTTCAAATAGGGATAACAGAATGTATTGCTTCCGAGAATTATGTGGATTATATGTTTGAACAACAGGATATTTTGGAGGGACCAAATATTTAGTGTTAATTTTAACAAGTTTTAATGATCATGATGTTGAGTATTACCCAGATTATAAAGTTTACTCAATATCTGATAAACAGCCTAACGATCTTGATTTAGGAAAAATTAAATACGACAGGATGAAAGTTTTTATTCCTAGTTCAAATTTATTAGGATTAAGTAGCGAAGATTTTTCGACAAGATACTTTGAAGAATTGGAGAGCAGACAAGAGGAAATAAAGAAGACTATTAGAGAGCTATTTTTTACCTCTGATGATTCTCACATATTGTTGTGTTGTTGGTGCAATGAGAATTTCAAAAAGGAAGAAACATTATTTTGTCATAGAGTAATTATTAAGAAATTTATGGATAAACATTTTCCGTATATAAAAGTAGAATTGAGAGGAATTTAAAAAAAATATGAACAAAATAGAGAGCGTTTCTAAGATAATGATCGATTTGTACAAAAAGGATGATCCTGAGGCTAGTTTCGTTACTTGTGTGGTGGGTAATGAGAGTACTCCTTGGAACAATCAGTTTTTTGTTTCTTCTCGCAAGGATAAAACGAAAAAAGAGTTTAAAGTGGAGGATATTATTCCTACGGAGCATAGGGAAATACCTTCTTTTTCGTCTGGTATTATGTTGTTGGGCAGAGAGTTGTCTTATTCTGAAAGAACTGGAATGTTCAAAGTTATTTTTAACGATGGATCATTTATGTATATGGCTAAATGGTTTGCAGGAATAGGAAGAAATCGAACGGTGGAATCAGTTTTTGCTACGGAAGGAAAAACTTGGGTGAAATTTTTAAGTATGTCTAAAAAAACTGCAAATAAAAAAACTAAACCTAAAGTTGGTGTATATCGCATTAAAATGGGCGGCTTCATGAATCAATCTTTGGAATACGAGAAATTTTCTAAACTTCCTAACAATCATATTTTTCATGATCAGCTATCTGTTATACAAAAAAATATCAATTATTATTTTGATCATGTTTCTGATTTTATGAAATATAATCAGGCGGGAAGACGAACTTTATTGTTGTATGGAGAGCCTGGAACATCGAAAACTTCTACATTGTACAAACTAGCTTTGGAGCACGGAAAGGACAAGAGTGTGGTGTTTGCTACGGATATTGCTGCTTTGTATCAACATTTTGTTCTTTGTGAAAAATATTCAGTTCCAACTTTGGGATTTTTTGAGGATTGTGAAAGTGCTTTGGGGCATAATAATTCTGATGTAAAGAATTTTCTTTCGGGTATTCATGCTCGTCAAAATAAGGGGGGATCTTGTATTGTTTATACCACTAACTATCCTGAAAGAATAGAAGATAGCATAAAAGAGCGTCCAGAGAGAATAGATGAATTGCATTATATTGGTCCTATTTCTGGTCAAATGTTGGTGGATTGTGCTAAGTTTTATTTTGGTAAATATTCTCCTAGGAAGGACATTTTGCAATCGGTATTGACGAAAGCAATGACGGGAGCAGAGGTAAAATTGTTTGTGGAAAATACGTTGAGATATTGTGCTTCTCGTCGTAAAAGTATTAATGAAGAAAGCATGTTGGCTGTTTTGGGGAAATATAGAGATGATGTTAAACAATTGCAGAAATTTTCTGATGGTAAAGTAGGAAAAACTTTTGTAAAATCTGCTAATAAAAGTAATTCTATGGGATTTGTAGGAGAGTTAGATGATTAAATTAAATTTTGACAGTAACTCTAAAACGTTTCAAGAGATGGATAAACAACGTGTAAGACAAAAATCTTGTGTTTATGGAAAGGGAGGAGTTAATCTCAGGAAAATTGGCACTAATGAAAGATTTTTGCTAGAATAAACAAATGGAAAACAATTTTAATTCGTTAATTTCTGTATTTTTATTTGATGATGATAAATGCAATGTGGACGCCGATTTAAGTTTCGTTTCTAGCAATACGTTGGGTCGTACTTATTCTGCGATTGTTACAATTAATAATTTGAAAATTCATATTCGTAAAATTGATGATGCAATACAAATTAGAGATGAATTTGCTAAATTGATAACGGAATGGGAAAATGAGATATCATAATGATAGATAATAGTTTTGAAATGCTGAAACAAAGAATGATAGGAGCTGCTCCTGCTTTTGCTCAGAAAGTTGCTCCTGTTTATCAGATATTAGATTGGAGTTGGTTTGGTTTTGAGTGTTATCCTACAGAAGAACAAATTCATGAGCATATTGTAGAATTAATTGATAGACTATCTCGTGATTGTATTTCCATTAGTTCAGGCGGAATAAAAGTTTCAATTTGTGATGATGAGGGATTTCCAATTGGCAGATTGGCAATGGAAATAGAAAACGAGATGAGTTTGTAAATTTGCTTCCTTCTCTCGGACAAGTTTTCCATAGTGTTGAAGATATTCAAAGACAGATGAGTCTTCAAGGATGGAGAGAAAGAAAGAAACGTCGTTTTGGTCATCTTGCTTTATTGATGTTTGATAGCGGAGAGCAGAGTGCTCTTGTTTTTGTCAGAAAAGATTTAAGTGGCGGAATATTAATTGCAAAAGTTCGATTGTTCTCTCATATTTTAGGATCTGTTCGTAGAGAGATGCTCGAAGTTGTATCTGATTGCTCTGATATTGTTTGGAGTGTTCGATATTGGGATTTAGCTGCTACTTTGGCAAATAAAGGAAATGATCCAGACTATACTGTTGGTTGTTTGATGAGCAGATCTAAGGACAATATTTTTTATATTCGAGACATTCAACGTTTGCGTGATGTTCCTTCTGTTGTTGAATATTTAGTTCAGAGTACTGCTGAGAGCGATGGCAAAGAAGTGGTTATTTATATGGAGCAGGAGCCGGGATCAGGAGGAGTAAATACTATTGATTCCTACCGACGAAGGATTATTCCTGTTGGATTCTCTTTTTATGCTGACAAAAGTATCATCGGTAAAGAGACAAGGAGTTCTCCTTTTGTTGCTCAATGTCAGCAAGGAAAGGTAAAATTGATACATGGATCTTGGAATGAGAATTTTTTATCAGAAATAGAGACCTTTCCTGAAGGATTTCATGATGATCAAGTGGATGCTGCTAGTGGTGCTTTTGGTTGTTTGGCAAATTTTGTTTGAAAAGGAGTTACGATGAGTTGGTTTAGAGAGAAAAAATATAAAGTTTTTCAGCGTTTTCATAGATTCAAAGGATTTTGGGATCGTTTATTATTGATAACGAAAGATAAAAAAATTGCTGAGGATTTATCTCAAAATTTGACAGAAAATGGAGTGTCTAAGGATGGTCGTAGAGATTATGAGGGAATAATTGGATAAAAATCATTTGATTACTCCGATGAATGAATGTCCTAGGTGCAGGAGAAGCATGCCCTATTTGAATATTGCTAAAGTAGTAGGCAAATATTTTTCTGAGGGAGATGAGCAATCAAAAATCAATGGAGATGTTCTATTTCTTTGCCCTTTGTGTAGCGAAACAGTTGCTAAGGATTATGAAACTGCTGATAAATTGCTTACGTACGAATGATCAAGTGTGATTTGTTAAGAAAAGGAGAGAGAAGATGAAAACGTGAGATTTGATCCAACTACAGATAATCGTCAAATGATCGAGAAAGTTCTCGAGGATATTGGTATATCTGGAAATGTACATGGAGAGGAGCTTCTTACTCTTTGTCCTTTGCATAATGATCATGATCCTTCTCTTAGCATCAATTTGCATTCTGGTCTCATAAATTGTTTGCCTGCTGGAACTACTGTGATTACTGAAAGAGAGCACATAAATCAATATGGTAAATGTTTTGCTCCTTTGTCAAAGAAAATTGAAGAGATAAATATTGGAGATCGAGTATTAACATACAATTGTGATAATGGTTCCAAAGAGATGAAGACTGTTACGAAGATTTTTTCTAGGAAAGCCAATGATTTCGTAACTCTATTTTTGTCTAATGGCAACAAACTTCGTGTTACTGAGGAACATCCTATAGCAGTAAACGAGAAGGGCAAGATTGAGTGGATTGATGCTGGGAAGATTACTCTTGATCAAGAGCTATTACAATATAAATATACTGGATTAACTGTGCGCATTAGTGGATTAAGGGGTGTTGGCAAGCGGAAAGTTGGTGATCGTTGTTCTGGCAAGACATATGAGCAATATTATGGAGAGGAAAGAGCTTCTTCTATTAAAAAACAACAATCTGATAGCGCTAATGTTAGAAATGAAAACCCAGAATATATTAAAAAATGCTCTGATGCTAGAACTAAGTATATTAATGATGTATTATTTTCTGACGACAATAAAGGAGAATTTTTAAATTCTTTGCATAAGAATTTAGCATCCATGAATGAGAGTCCTAACAAATCTGAGACTAGATTGATTAATATATTAAATGAAATCTGTCCTGGAGAGTTCGAATATAACGGTGATGGACGAGTGATGATAATAGGAGGGAGATATTCTCCTGATTTCGTTAATGTTAACGGAAAAAAGAAATTAATTGAATTTTTTGGCTGTTATCATCATGGATGTGAAATTTGTAAGAATGGTAAATATGCTAATGACTATCTCAAAAGGAAGAATGAAAACAGATTAAATGTTTTTAAAAAATATGGATGGGAAACGTTGGTAATTTGGGAGCATGATATTCGTGCTGTTGAGAGAGTTAAAAAAATAATATCTAATTTTTTGTTTAATCCCAAAATTACGCTGGAAAAGGTTGTTAAAATAGAGAAAGATAGTGAAGAGGAAATGGTTTACAATCTTGAAGTGGAAGATAATAATAACTATTTCGCTTATGGGATTTTGGTTCATAATTGTTTAGGATCTTGCGGCAGAGGATGGACTTTATTTCAGTTTGTGAAAGAAGTAGAAAAGTTGGGTTTGTCGGGTGGAAGTATCAAGAAGATCAAAGAGTATAAGTTTAAATTTGATAAAGAAGCATTCGTTAATCTTCCTTTAGCGTGCGATAACAAATATTTGTTGGGAAGGAATTTAACGGATGAGGATATTATAAAGTGGGATATTCGTTTCGGTGGAGCTTCAATAGTTATTCCAGTTTATACAAAAAGAAAGAGATTATTGGGTGCTGTTTATCGAATGCTTATTCCTGGATTTGAGCCTCGGTATATGAATCAGGTGGGAAAAGGACATCTTTTTGGTGCTGATCATTTTGTTCGTGGAGAGGACGATACGGTTATTATAGTGGAAGGTCCGATGGATTGTATAAATATGCATAAGATGGGATTTTCTAATACGGTGGCTACTTTGGGAATTCAGGTTACTCCTGAACAACTGATAAAGGTAAAAAGGTTGGCTAATAATGTATTTCTTTTGTTTGATAAAGACGAAAATAATGCGGGACAAAAGACTACATTGAAAGTGGCTGAGTTTTTATTGGGTATAAATGATATTAAAATTCCTGATTACTCTTTTTATTTGTCTAAGGATCCAGGAGAGATGGAGAAAGAAGAAGTAGATGGGATATTGAAGAGTGGATTCTCCTATTTGACTTGGAAATTGGCGAATATGAGTAGGATTTCTGCTGAGAAAGCTGAGAAATAGTTTAATAATCGTTATCAACATGTTATAATATCTTTTGTGAGGGAAGATGAAAATGAAAAATAAAGAAATAATATCTATTAAGAAGAATCAGAAAACTAGATCTATAATTGGTGGAACTTTGATAATATTGTCTGTATTTATGATGATATTGCCGTTGATTTTGATGTTAGAGGACGTTGGACAGAAATTAGTTTTAGTTATTTTTGGTTTTCTTCTGATGATTTTTGGAGTTTTGGTGATTATATCTGCTCCTGTTATCAATAGATGTCTTAGATGTGGCGAAAATTATGGTTATTATTTTCGTCATGATCATAGTTATGATAACAATGAGGATCATCCTGAGGATGAATGTTTGATAAATCTTCAAAAGAAATTGAATAATCTTTAAAAAAATGGAGGGAAAAATGTTAACAATTAGTGATGTTCGAGCATTGGCAAAGAATAGATTTGAGGGGAAATACGAGAAGGCGGCTATGATCGCTGTGGGTCTTCTTTTCGCGTGGATTCTTATTGCAGCGGCTTGTCAGGGTTTCGCTACTATGGACAAGACGTTTACTTATGCTATTCCTGATTCAGCTGTCAAAATTGTGGATAACTCTATCAGTATTTCTTACAATTTTGAGAAACTTTCTTTTAATGATTATAACATTAATCGAATAGCGGACGAAGAAACCAAGAAAGGCAATATAATTTTTATCGTTTTTATGATAATGCCTTTGGTAATATTTTGTGTTATTGGTTGCATGTACTCTTACAAAAAGGATCGTTATGTTATGGCTTTCCAGCAGAAATGGTTGGAAACAGGAATTGTTCCTGATACAGATAAGATAGGATAAAATATAAGTACGGGAGGACGTATTTTTAAAATATAAATATTAAAAAATTTAGAGTCGAGAATCGAAGGTAAAATTAAAAATTAAAAATTAAAGGAGAAAAAAGAAAATGCCAAGTCGTAGAGGAATGGAAGACATTAAGGATTTCAATAAAAAGAGGAGTGCTGCTTCTCAATCAGGATATATTCCTGAGGTTTTCAGTCGGCTAAAAGAAGATGGAGAGTATGCTGTAGTAAGGATTCTTACTAATTCTCCCGTAGATGTGGATATGCACTATGTATTTGACGAGGGACTTAACAGAAGTTTCCTCGTTTTTTGTCCTGGAAGGGCAGAATGTGATTATTGTCATGAGGGTGATTGGGCGAAAGCCTATTTCGCTTTCTGGGTGAGAGCTAATCATATTATGCATGCAGAGCCAGACAAGGATGGTCTTTGGAAGTCTGTAAAGGTTGGGGATAGAACTATGTATAAAGAGGACTCTGGTCAAATTATGTTGATGAGAAAGACTCATGGTAAGAGCAACTATCTTTGGAACATGTTTGAGGATATATATAGTATTAACAGTACTTTTACGGATGGAGACGTTCGAGTTAAGCGCAAGGGAGCTAAGGGTGATCAGCAGACTTCGTATACCGTTCTTCATTTAGGACAGAGTGCTATGCCTGAGGAAGCTGTTCCTCTGATTGGTAAGCTTCCTGATTTGGTGGCTGTGATGAAAGGAGAAGTGAAGAGTCTCGAATCTCTCAAAGCAGAGCCAGTTAGGAGTGAGATGAAAGAGCGAATTTCCTCTTCTGAGCCAAAAAGCCATCCTCCCATAAAGACTGTTGCTGAGGCTGTTGGAGACGATGATCTTTTCGAGGAGAAAACAGTTAAAGCAAAAACTTCTCCGACAGTTGCTACTAAGAAAGCTGTGGTAGATGATGATGATGATGAGCTGGAAGAAATTCCTTACTCAGACGAAGACTAAAACTAAATAATAAAGCTGGTGGTCATATGAACAGAATATCTGAATTTCTGCTTGTCGGAGGTAGTAGGATATGTTAAGGAGTGACCTTAATTGTAGGAGGAGCCAGTTTCAAAAATGAAAGGAGTTGATAATAGTGGCTAAAATTATGGTATCTATCGGTCTTAATTTGCCTGTGACAGATGACGAGAAAGGGCGTTTCAATAGGATAACTCCATCTATTACTATTGGAGATATTGATCCTAATCTTAACGTGAAGGAGCAGCTAGCTCTTTGCGAGAAGGCTATTGAGGAAACATGGGACAAAGTATCAGAACTCATAGAAAAGGAAATAGAAAAGGAAATAGAAATAAGAGTTCAGAAATTAGATGTTAAAGCGAGAAAGAAATAATGGGAGAAGTATGGGTATTTTACTAATCTCTAGGTTTAATGAATTTGTTGAGGAATTCAAGAAACAGAAATAAGACATTGCATACCTAACTTGTTTGGAGGTTTTATAGAAAAATATGTAAGAGGTTAAAAACGTGAAATTTGTTATTGGTTTTCTTTTGGCGATTTTTGCGGTTGTTGGATTGGTTGGTGTGGCTTTTGCTGAATGTCCTTGCAATCAGGATCCTACTGTTTTTGGTGGTGGATGGGGAGTAACTCCTAGTACAGATTTGTCCTCTATTAGCATGGAATGGCAGAGAGATATTCTTGTTAATAAAGAAATTGCTCAGCATGGATCATCATTATTTTATATGAATCCTGCTGCTCGTGAGGCTGCTATGAGGATAAACGGTGATTTTTCCAATCGTCCAGTTTTTCATGAGGATTGGTATGTAGGTAATCCTCGGTATTTTTCTGACGTTCAATGGAAAGAATATATTCGAGGAGGGAGTTATTGAAGACGATAATGCTATCTGATAATAGACGTAGAGATCTCAATAGATTGTTGGCTGAATGGGCTGGTTTTGAGTTGCTTACATCTAAATCTGCTGTAATTTTTGAGCATTGGTGTTTGAAGGGACAGAAAGAAAAGGGTAGTTTTATTTTCGATTTTCCTAATTCTTTAAACAATTGCTATGAATGGCTTGTTCCCAAAATGAAGAGTTGTTTGATTGCATCTTTGAAAGGTGATGATCATACTGTTAAAATTGTTTTAGAAGATGGCTCCAAAAGTGAGGTATCCTCTGATTCAGCGTCTATGTCTTTGTGCTTGGCTCTGGAAAAACTTATTGTTGCAAAATAATGGAAGAAAAAACAACTAATCCTTTTGTAAAATTGTTGGCTATTACGAAGCCTGTAGATCTGTCTTTTGATAATGCTGAGGGGCTGATAGAATTTGCTGGTAGACTTTGCTATGATTCTACGAGAAAAGCGGGAGATGACGAAGATTGGATAGAGAAAAGAATTAGGCAGGGACATGAATCCATATTGGAGCATGCTTCTGCTTCTTTTTTTATTGTATGCTCTCGGGCGGTATCTCATGAGTTGGTTCGGCATCGTCTCGCGTCATTTTCTCAACGTAGCCAACGTTTTGTGTCGGAAAGCAGAATGAATTTTTTGTGTCCTGAGAATATTGCTCTGGAGAAAATGCCAGATAAACAGGAATTATTTAACAAAGCGATGCAATCATCTTGGGATAATTATAGAAATTTATTGAAAATGGGTGTTTCTAAGGAAAGTGCTCGTTATGTTTTGCCTAATGCTTGTGCTACGGAATTGGTAATGACAATGAATTTCCGGGAGCTTCGTCACTTTATTGAGGTTCGGATGGATCCTAAAGCTATGACAGAGATGAGGAATATAGCAGGACAGGTATTCAAAATTTGTTGCTCTATTTCTCCCAAAGTGTTTAAAAATATTACTATTGTTAATGTGGAGGATATACAAGAATGAGTGCTCCGAATAATGGATGGCAAATGATGTTGGGAATTTTTATGTCCTTAATTATTGGACATAGTGTTTATGATTTATGTTTCTTTTACGGTGTAAATCATGATTTGTCTCTGATTGTAGCTGGTGCGATTGCTTTGTTATTGCTTTCTGGTTTTTATTTTTTATTGGAAGCGGCAATGATGGAGAATGAAGGAATGTCTATTCAAAGCATATATAAGGAATTTTTTGGAGAAAGAAAGTGATTGTTATTATTGAAGGTAAAATTAACTCTGGAAAGACTTTGCTTTTGGCTAAATTGACGAAAGATAGGATGCAAGAAACAGAGAGAAAAGTAATATGCAGCAAGGATTCTCGTTTTAATTTTGAATGCGAAGAAGTTGAGTATTGTGATTTTGTAAGTAGATTGTTGTCTTTACAAGATAGTGGCGATTTTCATGATTTGATTGTTCCTTTCGATGAATCGTATGTTTATTTTGACTCTAGATCCTCTTTCATCCAGAAAGCGAATTCTCTTATTAATTTGTTAATATCCTCAAAAAACGTAGATATTTTTTTGACGACTATGCATTTGGATTATATTGATAAACGACTTCGGAGATCTCGTGATTATGTGATATCGTGTAGAGATGGATATGAGGATGGACATATTCATTTTTCGTCTCGTGATGCGAGAGACGGAACTTTTTATGGTACTCTTCCTATTAGTGAGATGATCAATAATGTTAGGTCTGGTGCAAATACTAGAAGTTTTACTAACGATGAAAATTTCATGTCTCGGTCTTTGGGAGAATATCGATCTTTGGGAGTAATAAGATGATCTCTATTTTGGGATCTGGAATTTCTGGTCTTTTTGCTGCGTGGGCGTGTTTGCTCAACGGTAAACGTTTTCTTATTTATACGAACGAGGGCAAAAAACCTTATGTGATGCCTTGTACTTATTTGCATCATGATTGCGGTATTCCTTTTATTGATAAATCTATTTTGAATCAATATTGTATTCCTAAGAGAGTGAATGACATCGATGTCTCTCATAATTATGTAGAATTGGGAAAGATGTACTCAGAAAAGGTTTACGGTGATAAGAACGCAAAAAATAATTTTGTGGAAAAGGGATCTAAGACTTCTCATCCTATTTGGAATATGCAGCAGGCTGTGGATTTCCTATGGAATGCTGTTAGAGACTGCATGGAGCATAAAGAAATTAAAGGAATGGATGATATTAAAGAGTTATCTAAGGAGAGTTCCTTAGTGATTTCTACTATACCGTTGGATATTATAGATTTAGATTGTCGTATAGGGAAAAGAAGTTATCAAACTAGATGGGTTACGGAATTTGAATCGGATTCTAAAGAGGATTATTGCATTTTTAACGTGAGTAACAATACGGATTGGTATCGAATGGGAAATGTTTTTGGAAGAAGTTTTATTGAAGGAATAGATCGATTGGAACCTGATTCCTATGAAATAAAAAAATTGGATTCTATTGGGGAACTTCCTGTCATAGATAACAAAATTTTATTTACTGGAAGATATGGTTGTTGGAATCAAAAAATGTTGGCTCATGATGTATTTTATGAGGTGGTGAAAAAAATTTAGGAGAACAAAATGTTTTCTTTTTCTGATATAAATTGGGCTGAAGTGTTATTGTGTATTCCTATTTGTTTATGTTTTTGCATACCAATTTGCACTTCAGTTTGTATTTATATGGACAAGAGGAGGCATAAGCAGGATACGATGACGTGAAAGTATTTATTATTTATAATGATGATTTCGATCAATATGACAATATTGAGAAATGTGAGATAGAGCGAGTTTGTGATGCTTTAATGATGTTGGGACATACGATTGAGTGTTGTCCTATAGATAAAATCGGTGATTTGTCTTCTGTTTTGCATGGAGATTTAGTATTTAATCTTTTTGAGGGATCTGCGAATAATCCTGAATCTGAAGTTTTGATAGCGGAAAGATTGGAGAAAATGTCTATGCCTTTTACGGGTAATTCTAGTTCAACTCTAAAATATACATTGGACAAAATTGATATGAAGACTTTACTCAGGGATTGCGGAATAAGAACTCCTAATCATATTAAAATAACTTTGTATACTAATGATGTTAATATTAAGGGATTGCGTTTTCCTTTGATTATTAAACCTAGGAGTAATGATGCTAGCAATGGTATTGATTTTGATAATGTAGTGTACCAAACGAGTACTTTAATGGATAAGATAGAAAGTATGTTATCGCGTTATCACGAGGTGATAGTTGAGGACTATATAGACGGGAGAGAGTTCAATGTTGGTTTGTTGGGTAAAAAAAATGAGATGAAAGTTACTGCGATATCTGAGATTGTGTATGATTTTCCTGTTACAGTACCTAAAATCTTAACCTTTGACTCTAAATGGAAAAAAGATAGTTTGTATTTTAATGATTCTTCTCCTGTTTGTCCTGCTGACGTGAATGATGATATGAAATTTGATTTGTATAATTTAGCGATCAAGTCTTGTGGAGCAACTGGTTGTGAAGGATATGCTAGAGTAGACTTGAGACAGGATGAAAAGAATAACAATTA
>Ga0315274_10003447_pt1 | contig 23507 bp, 23 predicted proteins | sample YL17G02_20_MG_FD_203700 | JGI IMG/M metagenome (GOLD analysis project Ga0315274, IMG submission 203700) | Sediment microbial communities from Yellowstone Lake, YNP, Wyoming, USA - YL17G02_20 | ecosystem: Environmental > Aquatic > Freshwater > Lake > Sediment | place: USA: Wyoming | collected...
TGAGATATTCATCTTTTTGCGTAATCCAATCTTCTGTGATAGCTTTTCTTGCGGTGAATAATGTCGTTACTTTAAATAAATTTTCTGGAATAATTGATAATCCGTGACCATTACTATAACAACTACTAAATAATGAGCAACCTGTTCTATTAAGCATCACATTATTTGCTGCTGATAAAAAATATCCCAATGAATTATTGACTAACATACCACAACCACTTTGTTTTATAACACAAGGACTACTTTGTTGTGGTGCATCAAATGTTTTTAACCCTTTTATTTCTTCTCTAATCCATTCACTACAAGATTTTACGGTATCTGTACAATATATTTCTTTTTTACTATTACTTACCAATTCAAGTTCTGAATTAAAATCAACAATATCTAAAATATATTTTTTATCATTTATAATGTTATTAAATATAGTAAAAGAAATGCCCCATCCTTTTGCGACTTCAGAAAAATGTGAGGCCTCAAATAAAAAACCTTTTTCAAAACCAAATTGGATTAAGAATTTTTCTCTAAAACTTTCAAAACTTTCTCCACTTAAAAATAATGGTGGTGAAAATAAACCAAGTTTAATATTTTTATTTGTTTCTTGGTATTTTGTTATTTTATATAAAAATTGAGCATATAAATTTTGAGAAGATTTGCCCCAATTTTCCTCTTTCATTTTAATTGATATTATGGTATCAGAAACACCACCTTTATCGTCACCTATAATTGTTGATTTATTTGCCGAACTAGCATAAGGTGGGTTCATCAACACAATAATCTCTTTTCCACTCTCAATAGCATCCCTTAAACCTTTAGGTAAAAAATCATAATCATCATTTAAAAAGTCAAACTGAAACTTAACCGCTTCAGGATTATAACCCATTTGTTCTGCAGTTTGAATGTCAGAATAGTTTAATGTTGACACATATAACTCCTTAAATTTATAGTCGCGAGTTAAATTACCCGTACCCCAAGCAGGATCCCAAACTACATATTTTTCTTTCCAATCATCGCCATAAACAGATGCTATATATTCGTGTGCTTTATCTACCCATATTGTCGGTGTAAAAAATTCACCTTGTTTACGTCTAGTAACGTCTTGGATTAATCTATCAACAACCGCCGTAAGATCTTCTTTTTGTGTAGGGCTATACTCATTAGCAAAGTGACTAAAAAACGAAGTAAAAGATTCTCTTGTTTTAACAGGTACTTCATTGAACGATTTTGTTACAATAGTCTTTCTTTTTTTAACAGGATGTAGGTAATTATCATCAGGATTAATTAAAATCTGAACAAAAAGATTCGCTAATTTATTTGTATTCAAATTATGTTTACCCAATACGTTTTTTTCAAAATAAGAAAATACTTCAGTAATATTATGTGGAGTAATTGGTATTAATCTAGTAACTCCATTAGTTAAATCTTTAAGTTTTCCAATACATTCATCAATATTATGAATTGAGAATATGTGTGGATTGATATTTTCATCCAACATCATTTCATTCACCAATACCAAGTTTTTGTGAGCGTTTGACGGAGCAATACTCCAATCCAAATCCATAGATAGGTATTTAAATAAATCATTCGAGTGAATAACAAAACATTCGTTTCTATCACCAACAAAAACTGTTGTTGGTAACATTATTCCAGCAAGTTCAAACTTTTTTATATAATAAACGATTTGGGCTAAAACTTTTATTTGGTCGGATTTACTTAAAAGATTTAATTCATCTTTAAATTCAGTCAATACTCTAATTTTTTGACTTTTTGATTCACCTAACCCATCACAGGAAAATGGTGATGTAAAAATCATATCTGAGAATTTTCTTGTGAAATATTGTCTGTAACTGTTCTCAACATCTTTTTCATTTACCGATAAAATTAGTTGTGTTATTGTTTGCCATGTTATTGTTGCCATATTTTATAAATATTATTTTTACAAATATACGAATTAATTTGATATTTGTTACAAAACTTTTGAAACATTATCTTCTTTTTTAATCTTAACCGATGTATCAGCCCATTGATTCACTAGAGGTGAATGCGAAATAAGGAACACTTTATCAAAATAATCTTTAATTTTAACAAAAAACTCAAATACCATTTCCAAGTTGTCATTACTAATTTTCCCAAATACTTCATCGAATACTACCAGATTCGGTTTTGGTAAAGAACAAATTTTACTCAATACTGAACGCAAGGCAAGTGAAGCGATAGTTTTTTCGTAGCCGGATCCAGAAACCATAAGTTTTTCAACACCGGTCCCATTATCAATCATTAAAAACTCAACCTCACTCTTATCATTGATTCTAATTTCAAGTTTAAAATAACTACTATCTTCCATTAATCTTTGTAATTCGGAATTAATAAGTGGCATCATTGTTTTCATAATGATTTTACTAACACCATTTTTACCATAACTTTCAAGATACATTTTATATATCTTATCCTTACTTTCTTCTTCTTTTATTTTTATAATAAGATTTTTATTATTGATAATCTTTTCCTGGTTTGACTTAATATTATACTCATTTGAGTTAATCTGGTTATTTTTATCTTTCAATAGTCTATCATAACTTTCAAGTTTCAAGTCAGCCTTAATTAACATTGAATCTATTTGATCATTTGTTTTAATTTTATCCTGGACCTCATCCCACCTTTTTAACTTATCTTCCAGACTAGAAATTTTCAAATCACAACTTTCAACACTCAAATCATATTTTTCTTTGATTAGTTTGTTTTTTTCATATTCATCAAATTGTTTTTTTGTTTCAACAAATCCTTTTTCTTTGTTGGTTAAGTCCGTCATTAACTTTTCAATAACCTTTTTTTGTTGGATAAATCCATCAAGTTCAGAGATTTTTTGTTGTGTGATTGCAGCATTCATAAGTTCAATACCACAATGTTCACACTTAATACCACCTTTTACTGATGACTGTAATTTTTCAACTTCAGAAATCTTTGTATCAAGTTCAATTTTTGATTGGAATTTATTTTGATATTCTTCTTTTACCTTGTCGTGTTCATCCTCTTTATAATATTCTTTTGGTTCAACAACCTTTAGTGTTGAAAGTAGGTCAACGTAAGTTTGTCTTTCTTTTTTTAAAGTCTCTACTTGTTCTTTTGTTTTTTCTGGATTAAGTAAAGCGATTTCTTTATCAATGTCTGAATGTTTCTTTTTTAACATTGAATCTCTAAAGTCTTTTCCTTTTGCAATACCTTCTTCAATTTCATTTACTTCACCTTTAAAAGTTTTGATTTGTTCATCTAATTCAACAATCTTATTTTCAAAAGATTCAATATCTTGTTTTAACTCTTCAGAGTTATAGATATTTGATAACTTTGATTTACTAAATGAAGAATATATTTCTTTTGCGACTTCATCTTTCTTTTTCAAAAACTCTAAACCCATAAATCTGGACAACACTTGTCCTCTGGCTGTTGGTTTTGATTCTAACAAATCTTCTAAATTAGTTGCTGTAGTAAGAATTGTCATCAAGAAGTCTTCTTTTGTACCAATTGAGTTTTTTATAAACTCTTCGGTTTCTCTTCTTTGTTCACCAGTAAAATTCTGAAGGCTACCATCGTGTAGTTTCTTAAAAAAGTCTAGTTCTGTTTTAACATTCCATTCACCTTTCTTTGATTTTTTTCTTTCAATGTTTCTTACAATTATATAATCTTCACCATCGATTGTAATCTCACCTTTTACAACTACCGAGTCTTTATCGGTAAATCGATTAAATACTTCTTCTGCTTTTGATGTCTTTGTTGTTTCATTAAAAAATAAAAACATAAGTAAATCCACCGTAAGTACTGTCTTTCCTCCAAAGTTTGGTGGATCTGATTCAACAACAACAATACCATTTAACTTATCAAAATCTAATCTTTGGTTTTCACCATATGATAAAAAATTGGAGAACTCGATGTTTCTAATATACCACTTTTTAAATTGTGTTGTTTCAGCATCGTCTTCTTTCATTTTATTCTCAACCATTTTATTTAGTTCAAGAATTTCAGTAAGGTGTTCTCCATAACCTTTGGATTCCAAGAATTTTTTAAGTAAGTCAAGCTGGTAGTTAACGTCTGTAATGTTCATCGACACATCTACTGTTTGCATAGTATCAGTATCAACGTTTTTTACTTTTGTAACAACATTAACATTTGTGGTGTTATACTTCTTTTGAAAGTAATGTTTAACACTCTTCATCTTATCTTGTGTAAAATTTTCTTGTAGGTCTTCCCACACCACCTGGATAGACGGGTTTTCAAACTTTGAAAAATCCAAATCTTTTATCATAATATTGTAATTGTATAATCTTGGTGGATTAAATAAATCCATTTTTTATTTTTCTAATTCTGAAATTTGGTCTTCAACTTGTGGTTCAAACATTTTTCCATTTTGTTCCTTGAACTCAACAATAGAATTTAATTCTGCTTCATCCACAACACTAAACGGAACTTCTTGTCCGTCAACCGAAACATTAAGACTTTCAGCTTCTTGTTGTTCGGTCATTTGTTTCATTAATTTGTTAAGTGCGTTTTGCATTGCATATTTTTCTTGTGCAACTTTTTTGTTTCGTTTTTCAACTTTTGCTTTGTGTTCTTTTTTTCTAATCCCCATTTTATTTATATTTAATCGTTTAAAATTTCTTGTTCATCATCCTGTGGAATAATATATGTTGTTTCAACTTTTTGGTTTGATAATCTATTTTCTTCAAACCATTCAACTATTGCATTAATTGCCCATACTGAACCGGCGGATAACATACCATCAAAGAATACTGAAAAATATTCGTTAAGTCCAATTAAATTGTGAACTGGTGAAAACATTGTTAACGATAAAAAGAACCCAACCCAGGTTGAGGTACATAACATACACTTTATTAGTTCCGAAATGAACTTAAATACTGGTCTTATTAAAATTGAACTATCGTCGCTTCCCGCAATATGTATTGCATTTCTTAATCCATTAAATATGGATCCGTAAACTAATATGGTAGTCATACCATATGCCACTAACATAAAAATTACTAATTGTATCATATTCTATCATTTAAATTTGACCCCCTCATAAAAATTGCTTTTAATGGATTTTTTGTATTTTGGAGATCTTGGTTTATTTTTTCTAAATTTTTTATTTTTTCATTTTTATCTGAAATTTCTTTTCTTAACTTCTGGAGTGTTTCCTGGAGCATTTTTTGGTTTGTATCGTCTAACTTTTCGTCTAAATTACGTCTAAGTTCATTTAATTCTTCATCTTTTTTAGACATTTCTTTTTGGAAAGAATTTTCCATTTCTTCGGTCTTAGTGGAAAAAATTTTCCGTTCTGACTCCAAATCACTGTTTAACTGGAAAATTTTTTCTTCAAGTTCTTCATTATTGGTTATTGTTACAATTTTTTCAACTTCTTTTATTACTTCTTTTTCAACGATAACTTCCTTAATTACCTCAACTGGTACTTCCACCCGTATTTCACGGATTACCTCAATTTCTACCTGTTTTTCACCAACAATACCCGTTTTTAAGTCTTTTTCATCTTCATTAAGTGTTTTTTCCAACAATCCATACTTCTCTATATTATATCCAGATTCAAAACATTTTTTAATAAAACTATCAACATCTTCAATGTTATTTAGGTTACAATAACTTTCAACACTTTTACTAAAAATTTTTGAGTACTTCGGTTCCATTTTCAATATCTTCAAAAGATTTTATTGCGAACTTCAAAAACGGTTTTGGGTTTTCAAGGTCTGTATAGGCATATTCTTTAGTTCCGAAATCATAAGTTCCGAAACCGTGGTTTCTGATGCTCTCTCCAATGTTCTGTTGAATTGGTGATCCAATCATATATCCTTTACCGGTTTTAAACTTAAACTCCTGTCTTTTATGAATATCACCACATAGTACAATCTCAAGTCCATTAAACTTTTCAACATCGTAGGCTTCTTCACCAAAGTCAAATCCAAGATCTGTTTTCATTCCTTGGATTGGTCCGTGAAATAAACCAACTTTAATTCCGGTTGCAACATTCAAATCTGGTGGTATGTTTCCTTGGTATTGTGAGTAAACACACCAACTAACATTATCATCCTCATAGACACCACGATCCTTGTAATAAACAATGTTTTTGTTATCTAATGAGTCGATAATCGGAGATAAAGCGTCTAACCTATCTGTATTATTCACAAGGAAATCGTGGTTACCAGGAATAATAATTGTTTTTGCAATATATGAACATTCAGTTAATAACCATCTGACCATTTCTATCAATTCTGGTGTTAGTTGATTTTTTGAATGGACAAGGTCGCCAGTAAAGACAATTCTATCCGGTTTAATTTCTTTCCATTGGTTGATGGCATTTTCCATTATAGATCTATACAGATCGTGGTCTTTAAATAATCTGATGTGTAAATCAGAGAAGTGTACTAGTTTTTTTATCATTACATTACAATTTTTGGGGGTGTTCCTAAATCATCATATCCATCATCTTTAAATGGGTTTGATGGTACGGGTACTGGTTCGAATCTATGTGGTACTATTGTTGATGGATTGGGGAAAAATGGGTCAACATCTTTAACTTCATTCATTTTTTCAACAATTGGTGTTATTGGGATGTGTTTATCCTCTAACCTACCATATAGGTATCCTTCCAACCAAATGTAAAATTCTTTGTGTGTTAACATAATTATTCCTCCTCTATACTAAAATCGTACTCATCTTCATCTTCAACCTTATCCCATTCTAATTCTTGGTCTCCTCTAAAATCTACTTCCTCATAAAACTTTTCTTCGTCTTCTTCAAACAGTTTAGCTTCTTCGTCTGTTAATTCTGTTGAATACTTACAAATTGTCGTGTAAGATTCAAACCATACTAATTTTTTTCCCATATTTTTATTTTTTTATACTAATTTAACTTCCGCAGTACAATCTTTTTATTTCAAATAAAAGTAAACATTTATCATTATATTGTCCATCACCTTCAAAACAATCTTCATTTATTAAGTAGATAGGTTTTAAACTGAACGGTTGTAACATTAAATTAATAGGTCTCCAACCTCCATTTTGTATGTCTACATTATAATGCCATCTGGTAAATGATGTTGTAAGTAGGTATTTACTACCACTTTTAATTATATTTTGTAATGCTTTATTTACATTTTGATAATTAAAATGTCCTAATAAATCTCTAACAAAAATTAAATCAACTTTTGGTAATTCACTTTCGGTTAAATCTAAAACTCTAAAATCTATATTAGGAAAAGTGATGTTATTTGACTCAATCATTTTATCAACAATATCACCCCCAATGTAATCAACATTATTCATATCAACGTGTTGTATCCAGTTAAAATCACCACATGGGATATCTAAAACACTTTCTATTTTAAATTTCTTGAATAGTTCTGGTAATTCTCTCCTTATAACTTCGGTACTTTTTAATTCTGACCCAAGACCGGATCTGCTTTCTTTGCTAGTCCATAAATTACTTTCGTATATGTTTGTGAAAACTTCTTTTAATTCTACCATATTTATTATACTAATTCTCGATTATATAAATTTGCTAATATTATTCTTGCAAACTTAAATTCGTTTACCCTATTTAATTTTAACCCATATGCGTTTGCAATAACTTTGAGGTGTGGGTAAGCCTCACTTATAGTCATTTTTCCTATTTCCATTTTAATCAATAAAAAGTTCAAAATCTTTATTTACGTGTCCACAATCATTACACATATAAGTTGGGAATGGTACAATTGTATCTTCAGAGCTGCCAGTCAAAAGTTTTGGTACTTTTTTAATCATTGTGACTTCTTTAAAGAATTTTGATTCACACTTTTCACATTTAACAGTTTCCTGTTGTTTTAAATCGATTCTAGGTTTAATAATGTCTTCCATTTTATATTATTTTTTAAGTTTATTCAACATTGGTTTTATATTCATATCAAGTATAGTATTTATTGTGGATTTATCAACTCTGTATTCCACATATTCACGGTTTTCTGTGAGTCTTACAATGATACAACCTAACAATTTTATATCTTCGTACTTGGATCCTTCGAGCATTTTAAGAAGTAGTTTACCATATAATGGTAATTGGGTATTGTAATGGCCTAATGCGTTATTAGGTAGATATTGAAATGGGTATCTCATTGGTTTTGTATACCACTGTTTAATAAAATTTTTCTGTTTATTTGTCTTGTAGTCGGTTATTATTAACCCAAAACCATTTTTACTTTTATTCTCAATAAGCCAACCAGTATCTCCCTGTCCTGTGTATCCTAATTCCGGATGTCCTAAAACAATTTCAGTATCAATTAAATACGCACCTCGTTCTTTCATTTTTTCTAAAAAAAGTTTTCCAGCGGTAACCATAGAATCTCCTTTTGTTATTTGTGTTGCATCACACTCAAAAATTGGTTCTCTAATTATTTTTTCATAATTAAACATTTCTAATGAATGTTTTTCAAGTAAAAAATGGACCCGACTACCCATATTTGTCGCGTATTCACCAGACATTTTCCACTCATTCAATAACTTTTCTGTTTCGTCTGGATCCCCACCTGACATTTCAAAAGCTTTTTTTTCCGATGGAAATTCATCATAGAATAATTTCATCACCTTTGAAACTGATGGCCATTGGTCTGTTAATTCTCCATCAAGGTTTAACATTGTGTATTTATGACTATCTTCCTCAAAAGACAATTTAAACTTTTTTCGTCTTTCTGATAAGATATTTCTTATTTCTAATACTACTTCTTCTATATTCATTAGTCTCTTATTTCAATATAATATTCGTTTATTTGTCCTTTTAAATCACAGACATCTCTATCATCTGGTAGTTTTACAATCTTAACCCTACCCCACAATTCACCTCCGTTTAATTCGTGATATAATTTAACAGCATTGTTCCAAGCATCACCATCCAAACAAATGATAACATCACCCTTTGCATTATTGTAGATTGTTTCAAAAAGAAGTTCTGACATATGTTTTCCAAGCATCACAACTGGATTATCTAAAAACATTCCATCAAACGCTCCTTCAACAAGGTAAATGTCTTTATTCCAATCAATTAGATTTTCCCAAAATATAATTTGGTCTTTTTCTGCTTCTGGATTTCTATATTTGGCCCTACTATTAACATCCCAACTTCTACCGACATAATAGTTTAAATCACCCTTTGCGTTGTATGATGGTATAATAATTCTACCCATATGACCTCCTTTATCGCAAAAACCAATTCCAAACCTTTCGATTATTTCATCATTTATTCCTCTGCTTTTAAGGTAATTGTAAGCTTGTTTTCTAACCGGATATACTGGGTGTGTGTCTTTGAATAAAGTGAAGCTATCTGGTAGAACAACTTTTGTTTTTTTAACTTTAATCACTTTTTCAGTTTCATCCGGCCTTAAGATGTTATAAAGTTTTTTTAACTTTCTATTACCAAATTTATCAAATAGTTTACCAACAGTTCCGTGTGTCCCTTCGGTTTCACCACAACTCCAACAGTGGTAAACTGACTTTTCCACATTGACCTCTAAATTTCCTTTATTTCTACCATCATCACAAACTGGACAATCCCATAAAATTTGTGATCTATTTTCATAAACTTTTTTTGGTTCACCAAGAAATTCTGACATTATCTCAACAACATCTTCAAATGTATCCATATAATGAGTATAAGTTTAAATTATTAAAAAATCAATTTTGAACCTTTTTTTAAATTTTCTTTTGCTGATAGTGGTCTTAAATTTTCGTAATACCAAAGTTTATATATATCGTATTCATTTGTCGCAGAATTGAGTGGTATTATATGATCGATATGCCAAGTATTATGCCCCCAATTATCCCAACTCATCCAGGGTTCAAACATATTTTCAATATAAATTTTAAATTCATCGAATGAAACACCAAGTATTTCTTCCAATCTTTTATTTTTTTTATTTCTTTTGAGTGAAATGTAAATATCTGTCCTAAATTTTCTTTTAATCTTAAAAATTATATCTTCTATTTTTCTTTCTTTAATTTTTCTATTTTTACTCTCATAACATTTATCAATATTTTTTTTACACCATTCAGAACTCCTTTTAATTATTTTTTCTTTATTCTTTAAATAATAATTTTTTTGATATTCTTTAACTTTTTCAAGGTTTCTAATTCTATAATCTTGACTTTTTTTTCTGTGTTCTGTTTTTTGTTCTTCTGTTTTTTCTCTACCTTTAATCAAGTTTTGTTCGTGATTCTTATAATAAATTTCTTTTCTTGTTTTTTTGATTTTTTCATTATTTTCCTCAAAATACTTTTTACTTATTGGTTTTCGACATTCTTTACATATTGTGTTATAACCATCTTTCTGGTATTTATGTTTATGAAATTCTGAAAATTCCTTTTCACTTAAACATTTATTACATTTTTTCATTATAAAAAAATTCCTTCAAAAGTTTATTTGTTAACGATGATAAATTTATATGTTTATTTTTTACAATTTTTTCAATTTCAGGTTCAATCGTTATTGACACTCTAATTTTTTTTTCTTCTGTTTTTATTTTTTTTCTACCCATATTATATAAATATCATATTTAATGTAAAAGTATTATTTTTTTAACTTAATCAAATATTAATTTTTTTCCATTTCTTTTTGATTCATATAAATCAGAAACATTGATATAGTGTTTTAGAAATTTTTTTTCGTCAATTGAATTTGCATCAATTTTAATATTTTCGTCTTTGTGCTCGCACTTTGAGACCTGGATTGTAGACCAAACCCATAAATTTTCATATAACCAGGTATTAACCATATAATCATAATCCCAATTATTTTTTTCACACTCTTTATGGATATGTCTTCCAATTTCTACGGTACCAATTACGTGATCACCAAGTTTTTCTCTTTTTTCAATTGATTTTTCAGTTCTTATTGCAAGACTTAAACCGCCTTGTGTTCCAATACCCATATAACCTAAACCACGGTATGAATCAAGTTTCAAATCAGCTTCTGGTGTATTTAAATTTATTGCATTTTTTAAATCTATTAGTTTTCTGTAGAAATACCTTTGGTACTTTTCTTTGTTTTCATTCCAATAATGGTCTCTTCTATACTCATTAAAATATTTTTTTACGTCTATGCCCATACTGAAATTATATTATTCTACAAAGATAAGTAAAATATTTTAATTAAACAACTTCAAAAGATTTTTTTATTTTCTATATTTATATCTATATGCCTATAGACATAACAATTAACGATATTTCTGGTCAAACACCATTTGATGTTTACGTATGTAACACCGGACAGACATATTGTGTTTATTCGGCGACAATAACATCTGGTAACTTACCTTACACTTTTGAAGTTCCGATTTCTTTTCTAAACTCTGAAAGTGTTAATTTAAGAATTATTGATGATAATGACTGTCAAATAAATCAAATACTCATAATATAATGGCTTGTACTGAAATAAATTTTTGTGTAGATTCTGGTGGTAACCTTTATGATGGTGAATACTCAACAGATACCAGTACATATAATGGGTTTACTTCTTATACTGGTGATAGTGTACCATTTTTTATTTACTATTCATTAACTGAAGATAGATGGTGTTTATCTACAAGTTTGGGTGGTTCTTGTTTACAATTTGGTCCGGTTGGTATTGTTAGTGATTGTCCTGATTTTGATGAAAGTTTTTTTATAACTGGAATTTGCATTACAACCACAACAACAACTTCTCCTTGTGATGTTTTTGATTTTGAGGCGATTTTTGATTGTTTGGTCCCAACGACTACCACAACAACTACGGTAGTTCCAACAACAACTACAACAACTACAATCCCTTTTGATCCTTGTACTGGAGTGTCGGTAAATGCCTCAATAACTGCTTATACAACGACAACAACAACAATACCTATTACAACCACAACAACAACAGAAATTATAAGACCTTGTAACTTTGATGGGATTCTGACTTTCAACACATTTGATGAATATATGAAATGTGGTAATAGTAAGAAATTTAGAGATTGTTTAACGGGTCTTGAATATTTTTCAAATGATTTAATCTTTAATGAGTCTGGTGATACTCTAATTCAAAATTGGGTTTATAAATCAACAATAAATGGTGTGTCGACTTGTGTTACGTTTATGGGTCTGGTTGATAACATTAGTGGTTCAGATTTAGTTGTAATAAATGAAACTTTAGGTTCCGAATTACAAGGTGCTTGTTTAGAGTGTGTTCCGGATCAAACAACCACAACAACCACCACTGCCGCACCAACAACAACCACAACAACAACTGCTGGTTGTCAAATAATTCAATATATTGTACAAAATAATGGAATTACTATTCAAGAACTTAAATATTTTGATTGTGATGGTAATACAATAAATTGTATAATTGGTACTGGTATTAATTCAACTAGAAAAATATGTTCAAGTAATCCTCCGATTGTATTACCTAATTCCAATGTTTTGGTATATCCAGTTGTTCCACAAACATTTTGTAGTTCTGTAACAATTTGTTAAAAAAAAATATCGTCTAAAAAGACGATATCTAATTTTATATGTGTTTTAACATATAATTTTAATTATATGTGATTTATCATATATTACTTCCAAATTTCTTTTAACCTCATAAACCCTAAAACACAAGTATAGGCATCTGTTTGATCAAAATTTTCTTTTTTAAGTGTGTTGTTTTTTGTATAACCCCAAATTATTTGTGGTTCACGTTTTGCAACCCTTTCCCAAATTAACATTTTTTTATCAATATCTTTTGGTAAACCACCAAATAAAACATATTTACCCTTATCATTTTCTTTAACAAATTCTGGCCAAGCGTATTTTCTTGAGTTATAAGTTGATATAAATTCCGGAACAATACCTAAAATATTATATATTTCTTTACAAACAAAACTATTAAATCTTAATAGAGTTTGGACTGTATACACATTATTTGAATTTAATAGTGGTTCTTCGATAATCACCTTAACAATTCCCAAATTAACATATTGTTTTAGTTTTTCGGCAAAAATCTCCGATTTTAAAATTAATTCTTTTAATTTATCATCATCACCCTTAACAATTTTTGGTCTTGGTGAAATATGGGTTAATTCCAATAATTCTTGGTGTTGTACGTCAAATAAAGCCCAACCAATTGTACGGGTTGAAATATCTAATCCCAATACTTTTGGTGAATTTTTAATTTGTTTTCCCATAATAACCTTTTTATTAAGATTATAACTTAAAAGGTATAAAACTAAATAATTAGATGTCTATCTTAATTACGTATTGTTGGATGCCTTGTCTTAATGTTGGTGATTGTAACTTTGACATTACAAGAATATCCTTATTATCGTCAAGTAATGCAATTTCAGTTACATATGATTTTGTACCTAGAGTCCAAGATGGATTTGTTGATACTTGGAACTCACTAGAACTTAAATTTATTTTATATTTCATTTCATAAATTGTTGCCATTATGTCTGTTTCAAATGAACCATAGAAATAATATTCATCACCAAAATTTAATGATTGTCCTGTATATCCAACTGGTGTTAAACTAACATAATCATTTAAATTGTAGAATGGTGCCGAATTGTAGTTGTCTGGAGAAATAATAAACGTTGTTCCAGTTAATGAGCTTTGGGTTATAAAACCATCTATAAAACTATTTTGAATTTGTGTTGTAAAATCTATTTTTTTCCACATTGCAGGATTTGGTCTTTGTCCTGTTGGTACTTTTTGTACTAAAATTTCAAATTCGTCGCCAAAAAAACCATTTGGTGTAATACAAGGTGAACAATTTGGTAAATAATTTGTTGTTGTAGTTGTTGTTATTGGAAATATAGTTGTTGTAGTTGTTGTAATTGGAAATATAGTTGTTGTAGTTGTTGTAATTGGTTGTAAACTATATGGTTGTATTAAACAATTAAAATCACCACCAAATCTTACCGCAACATTTTTTGAAACGTCTGGACTACACTCGTTATTATTACCTTTAATCGATGAATAATAATTACAATGTAATGAATTAGTAAAACAATAAGTATTATTAATTCTATATGTTACAAATAAAGTTTGTGAATCACCAGTTAATATACCTTGTGATGATGTTGTTGTATCACAAGTATTTGGTGTTATTAGAGAAACTTGTGGTGCCGGTAATGTCCAGTTTCTATTTGACTTATACGACATTGCAGCAATAATTTCTTCATCATCAATAATAACTAACTTACTATCTGGAAATACCTTGCCAATCCTATTTGGTAATCCATCTGAATTAGGGTTTGTATCCCACAAATGATAATATCTAATACCAGGTTGATTCATTCCTTCATTTTTTGTGGATTGAATGTAATATGGTGTAAACAATTCTTTACCATCAAATCCTGGAGGATCAACCCAGAAAGTTTGACCGTTACAACAATTTGGATTTTTATGCCACATTAACCAAGGTATATGTAACTTAAAGTTTCTTGCTTGTCCAGTTGTATCGTCTGGATTGGTTGGGTCGTATGGTTCTAACGCAAATTTTTCACCATAGAAGAAATCAATTGTTTGGTTTGTATAATGAATTATTGCGATTGCTTTTTGTTCTTCTGGTTTTACTGGAACAATTTCACCAAAAGAATTATAATAAAACGTATAACTTGTATCTGTTTGTCCTAAACTAGAATTATACCCAAAATATTCTTTACTACCGATATAATCTATTGAACCAAATTGTGTGTAGTCTTTAAATTGACTTGGGATTAAGCCTGCTGGGTTTTCTGTCCAAGGAATGTTCATATTCCATACTTTAACATCAAATTGGTCTGTATCACAAATAGATTCAAAATCAATAACTTGTTCACTCCAATGTGGCATAGGTGTTACACTATCGTATAATTGTGTCATACTAGAAGGGTATATAATTGCTCTAGAATAACAATTTACAGGATAACAAGTATAATTTGGTGTATTTCTATCAATAGTTATTGTGTCCAAACAAACATCAACAATTTTATATGTTAACATAATTGTACAACTCTGTATTGGCATAAAGCATTCCGGTACTGGAGGTAATGGACATAGTGGGGGTGGTGTTGGGGTTGGACAATTTATTGTTGTCGTTGTTGTCGTTGTACCTAAACAAGGTAGAATAGTTGTTGTTGTCGTTGTAGATGTTGTTGTCGTTGTTCCAGTAGGTGTTGGTGTCGGTGTTGGTAAATTTATACATAGACAATTACAATCTGCTTGTCCGTCATAAAAAATTGTTATAATATCACCAATTTGTGGTTTTACCGTATTTGGAGTATTACATCCAGAATAAATAAGTGTAATTTGATTTGAGCCGTCTAATGTTGACATATCAACAACATAATTACCACTTAAAGCATATTGGTTACCAGTTAAAACTTCCCAATTTATTGTAGAGGCTGTTGTGATTCCACCAAAAAATCCTCTTAATGGTGCTCGATTAAAAACAGGATCAATAACAGAATCCATAAATGGAATACCATAAGTATTTCTTTGGTTAGTATCGGCATAATAAGGATATTTAACATACTGTCTATTTGATTGTGGAACACCAACAGTATTTTGACTATTGAATCCAGGTTCTAACACAAAACTATTAGATTGATTGTAGGTTTGGGGTAATTTATCGTATGATACTTCACTATCTCCAACTTGGAAATAAGATATTTTGAAATTACCTTGTGATAATTTTTGTCGTCCTACGTCTGTAATTCTTGTGTTTACTAGACCTGCGGTATTTTTAATTATGTATGCCATTATCCAATAAATATGCTTTTATATTTTTTGTGCTGCAATTTCAGCAGGTGGGTTTACAACTTGTACATCACAACATTTACAATTATTGACTGTTGGGTTTCCAACAAGATATAAACTAAATGTTCTATTTGCTCCACGACATAAACCTAGTGGTAAATTATTTATAATATCAGTATACGAACCGGTTATTGTTTGTCCACCACTTATTGTTAATTGTTTTGTGTAATTCTTTATTTGTTGATTCTGTGTTATTGGAAGAACCGAACAATTAAGACTCAAAACACTTTGACTATTATTTATAGACGGAATACCCATATCACCTAAACCACCGTCAAATGTAACAACATTATCTAATGTTGGGGTTGGTGTAATGCTTGCTGGATAGTAATTAAGTTGGGAATATTGTTCAATAGAAAAAGTAATTGTTTGATTTGATGTAAGATTATTAGATGGTTGTATCTGGAATGTATTTAAATTATCATCAATTGTTAATGTTAAAACAAAAGTTTCTGGATTTGTTTGTGTTAATGTAACAGAATTAGGTATTGATAAATTATTTAAACTATCTTTTACAACAACAATGTAGCTTCCAGCATTTAAATTAGAAAAAGTTGATAACGTACTAAATGTTGTTCCATTATTTATTGAGTATTGGTATGGTGGAACACCTCCAAAACCCTGTATTGTTATACTACCTTTTGTTTCACAAATTAAATCGTTTTGTGTTATGTTTGCAGTAACTTCTTTATAACTTACACAAGTACCTGTTGTTACAATAATGTCTATAATACTAGGGTTACCAAGTCCTTGCCAACCAATTAAAGGTGGTGTTGCTGGATTGTTATTTATAATACTACCAAAAATTGAACTTCCAGATACAACCCACTGATTTGTCGTTCCGGTATTAAAATACATAAACGATATGTTATCAGTTGATAACCAACTTTGATTACCGTTAGTTATATTATAAGGTTCAAACTGAATTTGATTTAAAATTACAAATTCTACTTTTGTTCCACTTCTTCTTCTAATTGTCATACACAAATCACCATATACTGGTAGTGGTTTTATTGTTGTGGTTGTTGTGGTTGTTGGTGTTTCAGCGGTTAAAACACAAGTTGTGTTGGTGGTAAAATCACCATAGAAATCAATAACAGTTGCATTGTAATTTCCAGCGTTAAGATTATAAATTAATGGTGTAATACTTCCGGTACTCCAAATTATTGTATAGGGTGATGTTCCACCAGTTATTATTAATGTTGCTGCACCATCAAATGAATTATAAGTTGATGGATGTGTTACTAAACACTCAACTTCCATTGGGAATATTGTTAAGACATCACATTCATTTCTTGGTTGTATTGTAATTGGTACAGAACAAGAACATCCTTCTTCTTGGTTAATTTCAAATCCATAAGTTTCAACACAGCTTTGTACTCCAATGTATTTTACTTCGTAACATTTTTCTGGTATTGGTAGAGGGTCTGTTATAGTAATTAATAATGAATTATTTACATATCCAGAAAAAATTGGATTTGCACTAGTGAATGTTGGCACAGTTCCATCACAAGAAGATATTTCATAACAATCTGTATCGCAAGGGTGACTTTCAACGCAACTTGGGCAACCTAAGTCACCAAAAACTTCTGGGTTTTTAAATATTGGATAATAATTTGGTTGTAGACCAAATTTTATTGATTTTTTATCGTAAACATAAAAACATCCATCATATGTTTCACCACTAGGTGATGAAGGAACATAATTATCGCAGTACACAGAATCGTCAAGATTCAAATAATCATCATTTGCAAGAATTGTTATATATTGATTATCAATACAACAAGAACTTAAAAAATAAATTGAATTTGGTGTTACAAGTGGATCACGTTCAAAATTACTTGTGTTACCGGTTATTGGAAATAAAGAACAAAAATTTATTATAGCACTTTCTTGTGGTTCAAAACTATCAAAAACTGTATTTCCAGAACAATCAATAAACGTTAATGTTTCAGTTGTTGTTCCGGTATTAACAATACTAGTGACTTTACAAGTTGTAAAACAATTTAGAACTAATGGTGAGAATTGGATTTTAGCCATACTAATAAATAATTAGTTTTTTGTTTTTTCAATATAAGATTTCATAACCTCAATATATTTTATTGTTGTACTATTAGAATCTATGTAATTGAAGTGATTTTCATTTTCACGTAGTTTTTCAATTGGGTCAACATTTATGTAATCACCTTTATAAAATTTTGTAGATTTAAGGGTGTCAGTTACACCTGCCATATGAAGAATAGGCATTTTTTCATATTTTTCTATGTTGTCTGTTGCCCAAGAAAAATCAAGTTCATTTGTAATTTCAGTTTTATAATCAAATAACCATAAATTCCAAAGTAATGACCACATTTCCGCTGTCCAAAATTGTATTTGACCAGGGTTGATTGGAAATCTTCTTTGGTAGTCTAACATTTGATTATATAGTGGTGTACAGTCATCATAAACTTTTTTCCAAAACTCTGAATTTGTATTTTTTATAAGATATTGACCACCACCAGAATTTTTTTGATTTTCTTTTATTATTTCAACATCGATACCAACAACACTTGCCATTTCTTTTATTAGTTGTCCTTTTTCTGAATTTGGGTGTCTAGTTTCGTAATTGTTACAACAATACATAATATAATCATAACCAATATATCCAATTGTGTCGGACAAATAACTTATATCATCTTTAACTAGATTTTTAAAGTCTGGTAGTGTTCTGAAAATAATATCAGCATCGTGTAAAAATATTTTTTTACTTAATTTTGGGAACTCTTTTAGCCATTGTGAAACAAGATACGGTTTTATACTGGGTATGTAAGATTTTACATCTCTATTGTCTTCATAAAAATGTATATTAACACCTAGTTCCTTTAACTCTAAAGCACCTTTACTTGGTTCTTTAATTCCGTGAACTAACGCTAATATTACGTGAATTTGGTTTGGGTCAATTCCTTTTTCTATAAAATTGTGAACATAAAGTTTTACTTGCCAATGAAAATACGGAACGTCAGGTTGTGCTGTTACAAATACAATATCTTTCATATTGAAAATATATTGTCAAAATCTGTAAAGTGAACTAATTTACTTGGTTGATAGTAACAATAAGAGATGGGATTGCGGGTACACTTCCAGCGGCTGGTTGTTGTTTTATTAACAATTGGTTATCTACATTACTATTTATTTCCCATTTTAATTCAACATATTCATTTGGTGTTGTAGTACTAAAAAAGAAATTCCAAGCAGGAACAATATAAATACTATTTGAAGGAAATCCAATCTGACTAGCACTATATAATACATCAAGGCCGTTTTGATAAAGCCATATGTGTGCGTGTGTAGAACTATTACCACCAGTTTTTACCATTTGAGCGCTAAATGCTAAATTATAAACACCAGGATTTTGTATTACAAATATTGTATTTGCGCTTAAAGTAATTCCAGTATTCCAAGAATCTGATGTGTTTGCCGACATAGTTAATACTGTATTAGCAAGACCTGTTTGATCTCCAGTATCATAAAAAGATGCGTAATTTTTATTTAAAGTACTTGTAATATCTCTTTGTTTAATAACACCAGTTGATACGTCTCTCACTAACATATTGTCATTTGTACTATCTGTCTCTGGTACATTTTGTAATGCTAAATAATTTACGTGTAACGTACAAGCCGATACCGATTTAACATCTTTGCCAAATGTACCTGAAAGTTCGTGATTAACCGTATTTCCAGAACCACCTAAAATTGTTCCGTAATTACAAAATGCGGTATTCGCTAAACCTCCCAATATTGATGAACCATTACCAAATGCCGAATTACATCTACCTCCACCAATTGTAGATTCCGTACAAATTGCTTTGTTACACCAACCACCACTTATAACACTATATGTTGAACTTGTTGTATTTGATCTACCACCGGCAATTGTTGTTCTGAAACCTAATGCCGTATTTTGACCTCCACCACCAACAAAATTACAAAAACAGGTTGCTTTATTTTCTTGTCCTCCACCAACAACAGAGTGTATTCCAGATGCTGTATTACACTGACCACCACCAACAAATGAATATAAATTAGACGCTGTATTTCCAGAACCGCCAATTACCGTTGAGTAATTACAAATTGATTTGTTACGATAACCACTCCCAACAAATGAATAAATACCACTTGATGTGTTACAAACCCCTCCACTTACTAATGACGCACCACCTGTCGATGTATTTAATTGTCCTCCACCAATAAATGAATTATAACCTGAAGCTGTGTTGTTTTTACCGCCAGATACAGTTGCACAAAGATTAGCGGCTGTATTACAAAAACCACCACCAACAGTAGCATAAGAACGACAAGCTAAATTTGCAGAACCTCCAAGTACTGACGTAAAATCACATATTGCTCTATTTCCTAATGCGGTACAAGAACCACCACCTCCAGCAATAACGGATCTAGCACCACTAATTGTGTTCCAAGAACCACCACCAACTGAACCACAACAACTATTTGATGTGTTTTTATAACCACCACTTATTGTTGAGTAAGCCGATGTTGTAAAGTTTTCAAATCCACCAGTTATTGTTGATGTACAACCAGATGTTGTGTTTCTATAACCACCACCAACAAATGAATAATTACAACTTGCAGTATTTTGTAGTCCGCCACTTACTGTTGACGAATATCCGATTGACCTATTTTGACCACCACCACCTACTGTTGAATAGCTATTTGAGGCCGTGTTGGCAAAACCACCACTAACTAATGACGCTCCACCGGTTGATGTGTTTGTTTGACCACCACCAATAAATGAATTATAGCCTGAAGCTGTGTTGTTTTTACCGCCAGAAACAGTAGAACAAAGATTTGTGGCTGTATTACAAAAACCACCACCAACAAATGAATAATTTCCAGACGATGTGTTTCCGGTTCCACCACCAACAAGTGAATAATCACCACTTGCATCAGCACTAACACCAATTCTTTGTGTTGAACCAACCCCAGAACCAACTTCATATAATTGTGTAGAACCAGTCGTAAATCCAGTTATTGTTACTGAACCATTTTGTCTATCTAACACTAGTGTGCCACCAGAATATGTTCCTCCGGTAACATAATAATCTGTAGAACCGGTAAATCCGAATAATATTGCATCAAATACTTGTTGTATTGTTGCTTTATAAGATGAGCCGGCTGGATTTTGTGATGTATCACCAGTTATTACAATATGAATTAAATCTTGTAATGTTACTCCGGTTGCTAATGTTCTGTCGGTAAGAAATGCCATCTATAGTTTTATTTATAAATACATTAAGTTTTATTATTGGAACTGATAAATTTGATAATCCATAAAGAAGAAGTCGTCGCCATCTTGATATTGTTTTTCAACTGGTTCCGTTTCAATACAAATAAGTGTTATTAATCTTTCACAATTAGTAGAATCAATTAGTTTTAACCCAATTGCTGGTGCTGTATTAAATTGTGGTGGTAATGTTATTGTAACTGGTGTTGTTGTTATTTCACCAATATAAACACATTGATTTCCATAAACATCACAAGCATAACCACTAAATGGTGGTAATAAACCAGTTATTGAATTTATTATTAAATTTGTCATAATCAATCACAAGAAACACAAGATATATTATATTCTATTACCAAATTTGAAATTATTTTTGTATCATTTAATAAATTATACGTTTCCTTTCTACAATTTTTTTCAATTTCACTACAATCATTTGTTATAGTAATTTTATTATTTGTATAATCTATTATCACTTCACCAATACCAACAAATGTTTCTAAAATGTTTTTTAATGCAAGTCCCCAGTCTTGGTCGTTTGGAAAATCATTAAGTCCGCTTGAAATATAAAATATGTCTTGTTTTGTTTCTGTACCAACTGTAACCTGGACACTAAATTTTGCGTCATTTACAATACAATTTGTATCGCCAGAAGTTAAATCATAGAACCCCTCGTTAAACATTTGTTTGATTCCTCTTTTTCCAATTATCTCAGAATTTTGAAAATTACCTTCACAGATTTCAAAAGTTGTATATGTTCCTAAAATTTCAGTACCTTTTAATTTTGTAGTTCTTGTAAATGAACATCCGTTAAAATCAATTACGGTACAAGAATAAACCCCAGATGTTAGACCAGTAATAGTAAGACCAGTTTGTGGTCCAACATTTCCAACCCAATTAAATGTAAATGGTGGTGTTCCACTTGTAATTAAAACATCAATTTCACCATCATTTCCAAATACCGGATTAAATGTAACAAAATCAAAATAAACACTACTTGATGGTGCAATAAATATTGGTTTGTTTTGAACACATCCAGTATTATCTGTAACAGATAATGTATAGTTTCCAGATGGAAGGCCATTGAAATTACCGTTAAATTGAAAAGGTATATTTGTAGGTCCAGATAATGAATAAACTATTGGGAATGTGGCGCCACTAGAAACAGAGACACTAAACCCACCATTTGAAAGTCCGCAAGTAGTTCCAGTTGTTGTTGCGGAAATTACAAATTTATCAACAGATGAAATACTTGTTGTTCCGGTATAAACACAGCCTAAATTATTATCAATAAATAATGTATATGAACCATTACCTAAAGATGCAAATTGTTTGTAAACACCCCCAACTATGTTTGATATATATGTTCCATTTGCACCAGATAATGTGAATGTATAGTTTCCACTTCCAAAACCATTATTAATATAAACATCTAAAATACCATTATTTGCGTTACAATTTGAGTTTGTTGTTATTAAATCAACTGAAGCAAATGAGTTTGGTGGTGAAAGTGTGTACTGACCAGTTACGGTACATAATGCTGAATCTGTAACGGAGAATGAAAATTGACCAGAAGATAAACCAGTAAATGTGTAATTTGTATCAAAAGTTACTGAAACATCGTTGTTTGATCCACTATAATAATATGGCGCCGTTCCACCATCTATTACAACACTTAATTCACCATCTGGTTGTAAACAAGTTGGTTGTTGTGTTATAACACTTATAATTTGAATTGGTTGTACCTCATCTATTTGTATATACTCAACATTTGTACATCCTTCAGAATTTGTAATTTCAACAGGGTACAGACCTTGAGTTAAACCAGTTACGGTAGTACCGGTTTGTCCATTAACATTAGCCAACCAGTTTATTGTGTAAGCACTTGTTGGGTTTGTAAGTCCGGTGATGTATATTTTTCCATTATTAATTCCTGGTACACACCCGGCCGAATTTACCTTATAATAACCAAATGTAAAATTTGTGGAGGGTTTAATTACACAAGATTCTGAAGTACCAGAACAACCACCATAATCAAAAGCGTCAACGTAATATGAATCTGGTGAAAGGTTACTAAAAACAACATAATTTTGTAATGTCGATGTAGTACCACTATCAATGTAATTATTTAAAATATCATATAAGTATATCTCGGTTCCATTAACATATGTTTCAGTGGTTGCAGTTATAGAACCATTATTAAGATTACAAGTTGTTCCTTCACAATTAACAGAAACTGTAACACCAGATGAAATTGTAAATGATAGGTATTGACTTGTTGGTGGTAAATCCGAGTCTTGAATTGTTAAGTTATAATTACCAACTGGTAAGTTGTCAACATAATAAAAAGGATCAGAAGAAGTGACTGCAGAAGTTGGTAAGAGACCGCTAATACTAGGCCC
>Ga0315274_10003448_pt1 | contig 23505 bp, 19 predicted proteins | sample YL17G02_20_MG_FD_203700 | JGI IMG/M metagenome (GOLD analysis project Ga0315274, IMG submission 203700) | Sediment microbial communities from Yellowstone Lake, YNP, Wyoming, USA - YL17G02_20 | ecosystem: Environmental > Aquatic > Freshwater > Lake > Sediment | place: USA: Wyoming | collected...
GTGACGCGTGCCATTGACAGTGATATTTGACGTTCGTCCCCGCATTCTTGCTTTGCTTGCCGCGAGGATAGCGCAGACCAAGCTCTGCTAAAATCGTACGCACCTGTTCAAGTGATATTTTGTAGTGTGAGTGACGATGCCCAAGGTACGTCCAAAAGCTATCAAGAGTATTCCTGCAGCGTGCCGGTGCCTTGTTCCATGCCTCTTTAATAAACTGATGATCATCACTGGCTGGCTCCTTGACGACCGTCGTCAAGTAGTCGGCACGAAAGTGCCTAAGTGTCTCTTCGCTGATGTCGGTGAGATTTGTAATAATCTTATATGCGGTACCTGACTCCAGCAATCCAGCCAGATACTGCTTAAGCCATGGGGCATAGGATTTTCTAATATTATTGCCCGAGACACCTAGCGATTTGCCAAGGAGCATGGCGATCAATGCTCGCGCCGTCCGTAGTTCATCCTGCAGTGACGCTAAGGCAGGAGAGCTAGCTTGCTGCGACTTAGGCTGCAGGCGATCAATTAATTCTGCACGGTTACGATGCTCGCTCATGAGCGGGACACTGTACTTGGCTGCAAGTGAGGCAATGGTCGAGGTGCCAGTCATAGCCTGTATTTGTGAGGTAATGGCCACAACCGAAACGCGGTCAATAGACTCGGGCTTGCCGTGAATGGCAATGGCATCTTCCAAAGTTTGAGTCACAGTCTCAACGTTTTCACTGTCGGAAAAACTGTGGCCCACCAAAAACCGGGAATAGTCGTCCTGAAAAAACAGGATCGCCACGCGGCATTGATTAATATAGTGATGCTTGAAATCAGTGTGCCAGAGGAAGTTTTTCCGCACTGCTTCGAAGTGGCGCGTGCTGTCTTTTATGCGCGACTTCCGTACATAAGGTGGCACCCAGCCGTTTTGTTCCATAATGCGGCGAATGGAATTAACACCCATATTCTGACCCATATGCCGGCGAATATAATCCCGCACCTGCATAGGTCTCATGCCCGGATGTTTATTCATCAGATCAGATCAGATCAGGTCACTAGGGCGCTAGGTGTCTTATAAGTCGGATAGGATCATGTAGCAGTTACGATCCTATGGCCAGCTTATGACTGCACCAGATTTGGGAATAATCGCGCCCTTAACCCACGCCTCTTTGAAGGACTTCAGATAGGCAGCGTAGGGCCGCTGAGGAAGTGTCATGATTACGATTGCGACGTCCGGATACTTCGCAAGGACATGGTTGGCGGCCGAGCTAAATAGCTTGTCACGAGTGATCAAAACTCGGAAGCCTGCGGCATAAGCTGCGGCAACGAGCTTTCCGTTTGCCAATTCCCGCCAGCCCAACGTCACAGCCGACTCGGCCTTTATTCCTGACTCATAAAGTACCTGTCTCAGGCGCACGTCCACGTTTACATCGAGCAGCCACATCAAGCAGCCACATCCGCTAGCTCAGAGGCGACCTTCAGCACCTCAGGGAGGGCCTCATGCGGAAACGCTCCGCCGAACGCTGCGTCAATCTCTGCCATATCCATATCGTTGGCCAGACACTCGAGAATCAACGCCACGGATAGGCGTGTACCTCGGATCGCCAGCTTGCCCCCGAGCAATTCAGGGTCTTTGACGATCCAACGATAGGTCTTATATGTTTTGGGAGTCCAGGTGTCCGTCATAACAACCTCATCTAAAAACTCGCCGCACAGCCTACACTAGCAAATATGTCGATTTAGGTGAACGGATTATGCGGTTTTAGAGTAAGGGGTCTAATTCCACTACGGTGTACAACCCAGCAAGTCTTGTGGAACAGCTCAACACGTCTCGAGTAAGCCTTTTGAATTGCGCCGCTATTCGGCTAGCCGCGGTCGCCGTCTCAGGCCGGGAAGTCGATAATTTTTCATTGTCAGCACCGATGCCGGCAACCGGTGCTGAGCGCCAGGAGGTCGCCTCAGTTGAGGCCGCTTACCAATTCACAGGGGCGCTAGGTGTCTTAAAAAGCAGCTAGTATCACCCAGGTCTCAATTGAGCTTGATTGTTGAAATCATGGCGTAATTTCTTTATGCTAAGTTGGTTGGCGGTAATCATGATTATCGCCAACTAGATACGCAGATATCAAGAAAAGACAAAATACCATGTATATTCAACGTATTATACCTATCAGAGAGTTGCTTGCGAAGCGAACCGTGCTGCTCTTTGGGCCTCGGCAAACCGGTAAGTCCAGTTTTGTGCGAGCACAGCTCGACGGGGTGGCCTCCCTATCCTACAACCTCCTGGATCAGGGCTTCTTGCTGCGGATCCTCGCTGACCCCACTTTGATTAGGAAGGAGGTGGAGGCCAAGAAGCTGCGTAATGCCGTCGTATTTATTGATGAGATTCAAAAATGTCCAGCTCTGATGGATGAAGTGCACCTCATGATAGAGGAATATGGCATACGTTTTTTGCTCACCGGTTCGAGTGCGCGGAAGCTAAAGAAGTCGGGCGCTAATTTGCTTGGGGGACGAGGTCGGGACCGAACATTTCACCCACTTGTTTCGCGAGAGCTTGGCGCTGAACACTTTGATTTGGACCGTGCACTCAACAACGGTTTAATTCCGACGCACTATTTCTCCGACGAGACAGACGAAGATTTGGCCTCGTATGTGGGACGATATCTTACCGAGGAAATCGCTGGTGAAGGAGTCTCGCGCAATCTCCCAGCATTCAGCCGATTTCTACAAGTGGCATCAACGGCTAATGGACAGATGATAAATTACTCGTCATTGGCAAGTGATGCGCAATTATCACGCTCAACTGTGCAAAACTGGTTTCAGGTGCTCTACGACACTTTGCTGGCCTGGGAGATTAAGGCCTACACCAAGACAGTTAAGCGCAAAGCCATCGAGACGGCCAAGTTTTACTTCTTCGACACTGGCGTGGTCAGAGCTCTGCGCCGCTTGCCTCGTCTGACGCGTCAACACGCCGAGTGGGGCGAGTTATTTGAGCAGTTTATCATGATGGAAATGAAGGCGTGGCTTGATTACTTTTCGCCTTTGGGAACACTAAACTACTGGCGCTCGACGTCCCAATTTGAAGTTGATTTCATCCTCAATGAAAAATTTGCCATTGAAGTAAAGTCGACTAGCCATGTGACATCGAAGCATTTGTCAGGCCTAAAGGCTCTCAGAGAAGAAGGGCTGTGTGCGCGGTATATCGTTGTATGCTCCGAACAAAGGCATCGACTCGAAGGTGGAATCGAAATCATGCCTTGGCAGGATTTCTTAGATGAGCTCTGGGGCCATGCTTTTCGCCTCAATCCGTAAATCTGATGGGGTCAGGCACACTCAGCAACCCAGCGAAAACACTGCGTTATGCGCTTTGCCGTTGATTTTAAAGCGGAATGACTTCTTTGGCTGCCTGTTTAGGGCCATTTGGAGGCAAGTCCCGTGCCAACAGGTCGCTCGTCGAAAGCTACCCAAAAATAACTAAGTGTTCTTGTCCAAGTTTAAAGCAGAGAGCTGGAGGCCGTCGACGCGAGATAGCCTGCTGCGGCCTCCCGACAAATTGTGAGGACGCCCTTTACCACAATCCAGCTACGTAAGACGCTTGACGATGATCGATGACTGCGGGAAACGCCAACGACATCACGCGTCGTTCTCTTCGCAGGCCAGACCTCAAGCATCCGGCTCAGCAGGAAATAGGTTATCCCGCTCCTCCATCACCTTTTCACAGTCATAGCTATCGTCAATGGGCACTAACAAAATCGGGCTGAGATTTTTATCCGGGTTTTGAGTAGGTGCATTTTGTTTACGTAGTGGCGGAAACGGTGAGCCCAAGATTAGTTGCTCAGAATGATCTGAAACATAACCACCCAGTGTCCCGTCTGTTTGGGGTCTTAGGGCGTAAGCAAAAATCTCGCGGCGAGCAATGTAAAGCTCGGTGTCAAAGCGGTCGTAAAGCCTAATTTTGACCGTGACGCCTGGCTTGCCGTCGCCGTCATCATCGGCGATGCGAGGGTCTCTGGGATCCGTGGGCAGTGGTTGATCTGGATCTTCCATGCGGATGCCAATGGGGGTAGGGGTTTCGGGGCGCCACAGCGATAGGCCGTCTTGATCGCGGCGGATCTCAACCCAAGCGTCGCGCGGTATGATGGCGCGGGTAAAGGCGTCGGGCACTTCGCTCTTAAAGGGGAAGTTTGATTTGTGCGATGCGTGGCAATAGCGGCTGCTCGATAGTAGTCGTCCTGTGTCATCAAGTTTAAATTCGGTCACACCGTAGGTGATGACCAGAGTGCGCATCTCCCAGAAAAGAATCTTTGCGGTGTAGGCAACGATGTCGTAGTGCGCATAGCGGCCCGCCACCTTGGTCTTTAACTCAGTCTCTTGAGAGTCTTGATCAGCGGTAGAATCGGTGCTGCTGATTTCGCTAGCCAAAACAGGTCGCGCTAAACAGACCGCTAAACAAAAAGTTATCAGCAATCTAGCTAGCAAAAATCGGGTGGGCCGCATCATTAGAAATACTCCAATTAGGTAACACCACCGACTGTCGCAGGTCGGTGTGATATCGCTATGTACCAGCGCCTAGCCTACATATCTTGTTGTTTTTTCTTGCTGTTTTTAATGCGGGTTCTGCGGTTCCTCATAAGATCCTGTTATTATTAAAATCTTGACCTTGCTGGCGGAGGGCGATATGACCCAATTCAGAGCGAGGTTTGCGCATATGTCGAAGCTTAGTAGAGTTTTACTCGCACTTTTTTTGACTGGGCCTGCAGCAGTTAATGCTGCCGAAAGACGGGACGCCGATCCCATTTGCCTTGCGCGCAAGTGCGCTAAGACCATGCTGCGCTGCGGCCTTGATAGCGAGTGCCGCAGCTGGCTCAAGTGCGTGTTGGATTGTCACGGCGATAAGATCCGCTGCCCATCGGTGTGCGGCTTTTACTATCAATCCGCGCAGATTAATCAGACCAGCCTTTGCATCTTCGAGAGTGACTGTGTGGATCTCGGTTTTGGTCAGCTGCCAAACTACGAGCACGCGGATGGCCCCTTGGTGACTCTTGGTGAACTCGAGGGGACTTGGTGGTTTAGCGCGTCCCATGGTGGCACGCATATTTTTGATTTTGACTGTCAGCGTTTTGATTTCAGCGGCGGTGGCGCTGATTTTGTCCGCGTGGCCTACTCTGTACCTCTTACTTTGAACGGTAAAACGCGGATGACCGGAGCTAGTGGCGTCTTTCGCCAGCTAGACTCGGGTGCTATCGAGGTGATTTACGATAATTTTGCCGGCTATCACGAAAAGTGGTACCTAGCCGATAAAACCGAAGACACCATGTTAGCGCATGTTTGTATTGGCGCGGATTCGATCTGTTATGATTACGGGACAATTTTGTTAACTAAAAGTGGTTTAGATTCGCTTGATTCGCGACTAAAAGATCACCTGGAAAGTGTTACCCGGGCGCAGTTTGGTTTTGGGTGGGAACAATTTAAGCAGGCTCGCACTAATTGTTCTCGGTGATAAGTTTTTTGCGGCTAGAGTTGCCAGGCACTACCTGTCATCATGACGCGATAATTCTAATGTCAGCGGTATTTGCGTCGCTATCCATATCAGCTATCTCAGTAACATCGATACCAAGGTGCTGCGAGAATTGATCGAAGAGGAATTGACGCTGAGCCATGCTACCGCCTAAAATACGCAGTCCGTGGAAGGTGCCGTGGTTATCTTGGCGACTCCAGCGGAGCTCCACCATGATATGGCGCATGAGCTGTCTGTCTAATTGCTCATTGACGTCCACGCTTGATGTAGTGATGCTGACAGCGAGTACGGTGCGACGGCCAAACATGTTAGGGCTGATTGCCTTGAAGCCATGGAGCGAGAAATCGGCGATGTGGAATTCAACTGAATCATTTTTCAGCTTGATATAAGCAAGTGGTTTGACGACGCGACGTTGGTCTACGCGGCTCATGCCCATTTGTTCTAAAAACTGTGTCTCGGCTTTTCTTAGGTCGGGCTGAGCTGCACTCAGGGGGTTGAATTCAAAGGCGTTCTTGAGTGTACTTTGATGTTTGATGGACAGCGAAATAGGAAGGAATTCTTTGGTATCGAGACCAAGGCGTACCAAATGTTCGACCGTGGTTTCGCTAAGGTTCATTTTAAACGGGCTGGCCGCGGACTCAAGGCGACTGGTAAAGTTGACGCCGGATCCGATCATAGTGAAATCGAGGTGACGCTCATCGCCAAGGTTACCAATCAGTACTTCTGCCGAATGTATCCCGATCCGCACTGGCATCACGAGTCGGGACGGGTTGGCGACCGCCGCTCTTACTGTCTCGCGCTGTATCTCACTTGCTGCTTCAAATGCTGCGAGTGCATGATGTTTTGACGACACACCATTGTTGCTAGTGAAATAACAGAGAACGCCGTCGCCAAGTGATCTGTCTACTAAACCGCCATTCTGTTCAATGATGGTGACAATCTCACGGAGTCGATTTGACAGCGCGGTAAAAATATCTGTAGCGGAACGTCCCGCAGCGACTAGGGAAAAGGAAACGATATCAACGAACACGATTGTGGCTTCGACACGACTTAGATTTTCGATCTGGACATATGATGATGTCAGTAGTCGATTGAGCTCAGTTCGGTATTGAGTACCGGTTAGGGCTTGCTTGATCTTTCGACTGCGTTCCTCACTTAGCCGGAGTCTGACACCGATACCGATTAGATTGGTGACTCCCATCCAAATAATTCCAATATGGGCCAGTGCTTTATTGAGCATCGAGTCACTCAATAGGTCAAATACCGTTGTCGTTGTGACAATTAATGCGGTTATGCCGCCAGATTGGCCGAGGAAAGTGATAAAAATCGACTTCAAGTGGGCGAAGCGAGTGTGGCGCGCTAAGAGCCAGACCCAGCCCGTCCAGCTGACGACGATGGCCGCCAGAAGTCCAACGGCGAACGGCCCTGATAGAGCGATCACAATGGCTGCTAAATACATGCCGAGCAGGTAGTTGTAGCCGCGACGAAGTCCGGGAAAGTTCTGATCAAGCTGCAGGGTGGCACGAAAAAACCCAACTATCAGCGCAAGGGAAATCAAGTAAGCGACGATGGTGAGTTTAAACCACAGCGAGTGATCCCAGTTTATTCCTGGAGTCAGCCGCTTGTAATAACCTTCAAGAAAATAAACGACTATCAGCAAGGCTAACTGGACCCCAATTTCAAAAAGAAAGCTGCGTGAGCGCAGTGTCCCAAACATGGCGAAGTTAAAGAAAATGATCATGATCGAACAGCCGAAGAGTAGGCCCATAAGGCCATCTCGCTGCTCACTGATCACCATGAACGTGGTCGCGTCATAGACATGAATACGAGCTATTGTTGTGCCGTAGCCCACAGTTCTTACGTATAAAAATCGCTGATTCGTCCCGCTACTAAACGGGAAGTGGAAATATAGCCCAGGAAATTTGCTAAAACTTTCCGGGTGTGTGACTCCAGTCAGAAAATGGTCAATCACTTTACCGCGCTCAACCAAGAAGTATTCGATCTCGTTGAAGAACTGAAATTTTATCTCAGCCACGTGATCTTTCGCTGTCTGATCTGCGGCTACTTCAATACGAAGCCAGCGAGTCTGGGGTGCGACAGTGGGGGTGTTGAGTGCTACCGTGGGCCTGATTTGCCAGTCAGTGTCAGCAAGGGTGGTCGCCGCGGCTACGTTCTCGACGGCACTATTTGTACTGAACATGACTGGTGTGCGGAGTGATTCATCGTTTTCGAGGACCTGGCCGAAGAAGGCAATAGCTACCACTACCGCGCCAGGAGAGACGGCCATGAAGCGCTGGATATAGGTTCGTAAGGAGGAACGCATTTAGGCCAGCCTCCTTACGGCGTGAGATGGGCCAGTGGAAGCGAGCATCAAAGCGACGCGAAAGTGTGCCTGTTCCTGGCTGCTGCCGACTATTTTAAGTCCATGCTCAAAATAGTTGTTGTAGCTGCGGCTCCAACGCACCTCGATCGTCAGCGAGCGCAGTAATTTCTCGCTTAGAGCATGGTCTGTAACAGACTGGGAAGAATGAATAGTGGCCTCAAAAATAGCGTGTTGTCCTAGGAATGTTGTCGACCTAGCGCGAAAGCCATAAAGCGAAAAGTCGAGCACTTGATGCTCGCCGTACTCCCCGACTAGAGTCAGTAGGGATTCTGGATGCACGGCATATCGCACTTCGCGTGCGCTCATGCCAAGCTGGCCGTAGTGCAGATTCATGGCGCGGTCGACTGTTCCTGACTCATTCATAAACGGATTGTGCTCGAAGGCTTGCAGCAATGAGTGCCTATGTTTGACGGCAATGTTTATTGAGGAGAACATACTGGCGGGGAAGTCGTTGGCGATCAGTAGCGTATAGGTCTCATGGCTAACCATGATTTGAAAAGGGCCACAGGCTTGCTCGAGATTGCTAGCGAAATTTACACCCTGGCCCACCATGGTAAAATCTATTTGCATCGCTCCGGCAATATTGCCAATGACAACCTGGTCGCTATGAATCCCGATGCGAACGGGCATGAGTATGCGCTCTTCCTCTAGAGCGAGCGCCACTTTGGCTTCGGCCATGATGCTCTGCTGAATGGCTGCTGCTGCTCGAAATGCCCGCACCGCGTGGTGTTCTTGTCCGTGCCCGTCCCCGAAGAAGCAGAGCAGTCCATCGCCAAGGGAGCGGTCGATGGTGCCTCCATGCCGCTCGATGATTTCTGTAAGTGATCTTAGGCGCTTGGATAATTCTTTAAATGTCGATTCAGGACTTCGATGCTCTGAGATCACTGAAAATGAAATAATGTCGATGAACATGATACTGACATGTAATTCCTCACTATAAGTTGGCGAGCTTAATTCGGGCCTGAGCGCATCACCACTTTTCAGTTTATTGAGTACATCTAGGCGCTCTGTGTCCAGTGTCCGCGTGCGCCGCGCAATTTCCCCGGCAAGGATCACCGCCGCCCAGAATTGACCGACCGCATAGGCACTCTCTAGATAAATTGAGTTCGGTAATATTCCGGCAATAGCCAATAGAGTGAGCAGAAAGGTACTCCAGAAACTGGATCCCATGACGATGATGGGGCGCATGTTCATGAAGCTTGTATAGGGGCTCATTAAAAACGCTGTGAGTTCAGCGACCAAGGCTAGTAAGCCTACTACAACAATCATTGTGTGTAGACTCGCTGGGAAGGCTGGCGCTAGGACCATGAGTGCGAAGACAACCATGATTTCAGTCTTCCAGCGGCGCATAAGCGTGGCAGTGCTTGGAAGTTTCGGGAGGATTTCCAGAGCAGCAAGACCGAAAGAGAGGATGGCAAAAGTGGATGCCTCTATGATTAGTAGATGGTGTAGGTACGGTGTTGCCGTTAGCCATGGTAGATAATGGAAAAGGGCACCATTGGTGCAGCTAAGGACGAGTGCTAGGAACGCCTGAAAGCTGCAACTATAGAGATAAAGTGGCTGGTGCAGCAAAAAGTACAGGACTAAGGCTATAGCCATCATGAACAGGAGGCCGCCGTTTATAATGCTGAGAAATAGCTGACGCTCAGTGATTTTGTCGCGATAATCCTGTGCGCTGAGTACATATAACGGTAATTTTAGTAGTCTGGTGCTGAGTAGATGCACATATAAGAACTGCCGATGTTTTGGCGAGGCAGTGATCCGGTAGACAGGTTCTGAGGTAGATTCCCAAGTCGAAGGTTTGCGGCCAGACGAGACCTCTCGCGGCGCGTTTTTGGCATGATCCTGAAGGTAGAACTCGACGTCTTGGACGTACATTAACGGAATGCCTACCACGGTAGTTTTTGGCTCGTCAGCTTTACTGTCCGTGGCGACTGGCGGAATTTCGACACGCATCCAATAGTGATAGTTGCGAATCTCGCCCTTGATAGTCTCGCCTCTAGGCAGCGTCGTCCAGGCACTGTTGGGCAGGGATGTAATTTGCGCGAGAGTTGGCGCGGCTTCGCCTATGTCAGTTTTGACGTAGTCAAAGGGTTGGGATTTTTGGACGCCGAGTTGCTGGCTAGCAATCAACGCACCGACGAGGAAAATGAAGATTGCAGGTGCGCAGCAAGCGATTAGACCAACGAAGCGATTTCTAGTGAACAGACCCAAATACTGCCTCGACTACGGATCAGGAGAGAAGTTGGCTCCCATGAGCCGCTTTTTCTTCTGCCGTTACCTATAGTTCGGCAGATTTGGGGAGAGACTTTAGATAAGTGGTGCAATGATATTTGTTAGTAAAAACAATGTACTGCGATCTTTTTGGCCGGGCCTCTGCAGGTGGGGGCTGCAACTCATCAGATCGATTGGCAGGTTGATTCAGGCTGATTCAGTTGAGCTGGCAATTGAGGGTTTATTGACTCAATTGAATCAAGGTTGTATCCTTGATTCAAGGACCTCTGTAGTTTTTGTTTTTACCTATAAAAACAGGCAAACGGCGAAACTTGAGGCCCGGCGGAGGTGTGGATATGAAAATAGACGCAAGGGAATCGTACCAGGTTGAATTTAAGAAGGAGGTTCCCAAGAGCCAGCAGATACTTAAAACCTCGGTGGCGTTTGCAAACGGTCATGGAGGCCGAATATACATCGGCGTTGATGATGGCGGTAACATTGTCGGAATCGAGGAAAATAACGCTGAAAGCCTTTTAGAATATCTCGAGAAATCTATTTACGAATCCTGTACGCCGCCCGTATTTGCGACGGTGAGTACTAGGAGGTATCAGGAGAAATTGGTACTCGTCATTGATGTAGGCCGGGGCAATCAATCCCCATACAGGATTGCCAGCCTTGGAATGGATGAAGGCGTATTTATCCGGCTTGGGCGCAATACCGTAAAAGCGGGCGTAGAAGCGATACAGGAATTGCAGTGGCGATCGCGAGGGATTAGTCATGACGCTATACCTGAATACCATGCGGAAATGGATGCCTTTGACACAGCCAAGGTACTCCGCTTTTTACGCGCAAGAAAAATGGGATATTCAGAGCGCGAGGTTACTGATGACCTATGGATTTCGTACAAATTAGCAGATAGACACCTGGGAAAACTTATTCCGACAAAGGGCGGTATTCTGCTCTTTGGCAGAAATCCCAGCCAATATTTCCCTGAGCAAATTGTGATCTGTACGCAATTTGCTGATAGTACTGAGCGCGAAGTCATTGCGACCGTAGATTGCCAAGGCGACCTATTTGCGCAATTGGAACAGGCTTGGGATTTCGTTACCAAGCGTATTCCAACTGCATTTAAGATCAAAAATTTAAGACGTGAAGATAAAACTGAGATTCCACTGGAAGCTCTACGCGAGACTATCGTCAACGCTGTGATTCATCGCAGTTACGCTATTCCATCACCAATTAAAATTGCAATCTTCGATGAAAAAATAGAAGTATTCAGCCCAGGTAATTTCCCTGGACCTATACCTGAAAATGAGCTTGAGTCAGGAATCACCTACATTAGAAACAGTGTAATCTCGAAATGCTTTCGCGAGCTTGGTTTAGCCGAGAAATTAGGTACCGGTTTTATCACTATATTTAAGAAATATCGTGAATTTGGCCTACAGCTGCCAACTGTGATCGAGGGCAACAATTACGTTAAGGTGATAATGCCGCGATTGCCTTTAATGGAGCAACCAGCAGGATCTGCCGAAGAACAGCGGATTATGGCCCTTTTCCCGAGATTTAAAACAATTACGACCGCTATTGTATTGAGAGAGACTCATTTGGCCCGGGCGACTGCCGTGCGCCGGTTGGGTAAACTTGTCACAGAGGGTCATTTGGAGCGGATAGGTGAGGGTGCGAAGACGATTTACCGTCTTGCTGACTCGTCGCGATCCGATAAAGGATAAATACTGCTAAACGACGGCATACCAAATCACCCCGATAGCGAACACGCCGGTGATAGCCGAAATGCGCCTGTGCCAATGCAGCCAGACGATGGGTAGACCTATAGCTAGCCCTATGGGCCAATCTGCCTGAAGCTGCTGAGTTAAGAAAAGCAGCGTAGCCGCCAAGATGAGACCTAACACCAGCGGCCGCAGGGCCAGTTCGATGCGCCGGACGTAATCTTTTTGGCGGTTGCGGTAATAAAGAGCCGTACAGATAAACACAATAGTAACGGGTCCAAGGTACATGCCAAGAGTGCTGACGAGAGCTCCCGTAAATCCAGCAACCTTATACCCGACCAGGGTAGCCATCACCATATTGGGGCCCGGTACAAACTGCCCGACGACATAGGTTTGTACTAGGGCGTCCGCTGTCATCCAATGGTATTGGTCGACGACGACCGCTTGTATTTCCGGCAGCAGTCCCAGCGCGCCGCCAAAGGCAAGTAAACTGACGCGTGCGAATAGGCTGAATAGTTGCCAGTAAATCAAAATAAAAACTCCCACGCTAAACAAAGCGCAGCAAAGCTCCCGATGAGAGGTAAAGCTGGCAAATGGTAAAAACTGGTAACGACCAGGGCTAATGCTATGGCGTAGCGACCGATGATCTTATGAGTGGCAGCGTAGCTCTCTTTCTGATCGCGGCGTGAGCCGGCTTTTAACCCTGAAGCCAGAGTCCAAAGAAACCTGGCCGTCAGCAGAAAGGCACCAATAGCAAATCCTCGAAAGAGCTCTTTGACGTGAGGATTGGTAAGTGGTGCCCAAGCAAAGATCATGATCGCCATCAAAGCGCCAGGAGTTATGAGTAGCAGCAGTGCGGTTAGATTCACCCACCGCGGTACTAAGCGAGATCCGGCGCAGGCGGCGAAGTTAACGAGGTTGGGACCAGGCAGCATCTGCGCCAAAGTTAGGAGCTCTTGAAACTCATCAGCGCTGACCCATTGGTGTTGCCGGACCATTGCCTCTTCAAACAGCAGTAGCCGCGACGCCACGCCGACACTGAGCGCACCAATTTTGAAGTTCAACCATAACCAGCTGCGAGTTGCTGCGGTTTGCATGAGAATGTCCCGATTGGCACGGTTTATGGTGTTCATGGAAATACAGTGATATATTATCTGAATCATTCCAGTTTTGCTTGTTAGGTCATATCATTACCGCTGCTGCCTATGGAGCTGTTTATGACATCAGCACCGACTCTATCCCTTGCCGATGCCACAACCATGGCGGCTCGTTTACGTGAGAACGTCGCCAAAGCGGTATTTGGTCAAGAACAGTTGATTACTGAAGCGCTGTGTTGCTTGCTTTCCGGTGGCCACATTTTGATGACGGGTGCTCCAGGCCTTGCCAAAACGACGTTGGTACGGGTGTTTGCCCGTCATCTGGGTGTCGTCTTCGCACGGATTCAATTCACCCCAGATCTTTTGCCATCGGATATTGTGGGTTCCGAAATACTCAACATGGACACGGCAACTGGACAACGACATTTTAGCTTCGCTGGTGGACCCGTCTTCACCAATTTACTCCTCGCCGATGAGATCAACCGTGCGTCGCCACGGACCCAGTCAGCTCTGCTGGAAGCTATGCAAGAGCGCTGCGTGACGGTGGCCGGCAAGCAACATATTTTGCCGCAACCATTTATGGTATTTGCCACCCAGAATCCGTTTGAATCAGAGGGCACGTTCCCTCTGCCTGAGGCACAATTGGACCGGTTTCTGTTGCATACGTTGGTGTCCTATCCTGACGCTGAAAGTGAGAGCCGGATTCTTGCCGAGCATGCAGCCGGACAGCTAGTTGGCGAGCAGCATGGTGTCCAGTCCGCCCAGCACGAGCAGACGTCTCATGCACAGATTGCCGACCTCATTGCTTGTGTGCGGCATGTGCATGTGGATGAAGCTGTGATTACTGGTATTCGCGATCTCGTGCGGTCGACTAGGCCGGAAGATGATCTTTGTCCAGATCAGCTCAAACAGGTCATCTGGTACGGTGCAGGGCCACGGGCCGGGCTGAGCTTGATCTCGGTGTCACGGGCATTAGCTTTGCTTGAGGGCCAAGATTCGGTTCGTTGGGAGCACGTGCGTCGTCTCGCCAGGCCGGCACTGCGGCACCGTATGTGCCTAACAGCGCAGGGCGCACGTGACGAGATGAGTGCTGACACGGTAATCGGCAACCTCTTAGAGCGCTGCGAAGAAAATCATAAGAACTTAGCTCGTGGTCTAAAGAGTTCATAAATGTCTGAGCTAGATCTACGCGATGTATCCACTTTGGCGGCGCTGCAACCAGCGGCTGCTAAAGAGATGCATTATCAGGATTATAAAAATCGGCTACGCCTCCAGGGCAGCCAATATATGAGCCTCAAGCGGCCGAGTCGCCTCGCTGAGTCTAGCCGGGATTATGTTGCCGGAGATCCAGTCAATTTGATCGATTGGAAAGCTTATGCCCGCACCGATCAGTTGATTGTGCGGGAGGTGCGTGACGAGTCGTCTTCAAGCGTTCTAATCGGGGTGGATCTATCGCCTACTATGTTTTGGCCGACAGCGGATGTCCCGGGGCCAAAAATAGCAACAAAAGCTGAAATTGCGATGCGGTTGGCACTGCATCTTGCTTATGCGCATCTACGGATGGGCGATCAAGTCGAGATTCGCTGGTTAGTCAGCGGATCTGCGACCATCCCGACCCACTTCGTTAGGCCGCGGCGTCCAGCCGCGATCAAGACTGGCTTTGTGCAGCTCGCGGCGAGCGGATTTCGTGCCGATCACTGGTTTACTGAGGGCGGCAGCGCTAACTCATTGCCGACTCGTGTGGATCTTGCGTTTTGGTTAGGAGACGCCTTAGGCGCTGCCGATGTGGCGGGTTTTCTGAGTAGTGGAACTAGGTCGTTTTTTCTGCACACTCTGAGTTCTTTGGAGCTGGCAACCGACTGGCTTGACGACGGCATATCTTATTTTGATCAGGGCCAAGAACTCAAAGAATACCAAGGACAAGTATTAAAGCAGCGGGATCAGTACTTGCAGCAACTCAACGCGTGGCGTCTTAGTTTGCAGCGAGCTCAGCATCAGCGCGGTGGTGAGTATTTAACTGTGAGCGACCGGACGCAAATTGGTGCTTATCAAGCGGCACTCCAAGCTTTTATCAAGGCGGCTGGTAAGGTATGAGCTTTGGCAATCTTATAATATCTACTTCGTGGGCCGCGCTAGGGACTGCTGGACTTGGTCTAGCTGGCCTACTGATTTGGTGGCTGAGGCGCAAGCGTCAGCGCCGAGTTTGGCTACCGACTATGCGTGTCATGCGCTTAGAACCGCGGATTCTGCCGCGTATTGTTTTTCGCTTGCCGCCGCTACTTGGATTTATTTGCTTTGCGATTTCGGCCTTGGTTCTGCTGGGGTTTTCTCTAAAACCTAGGTCTGAAGTTTTTACACCATTTGATCCCAATCAAGCTCGCATCCATATTTTTTGTGACATGAGTCCGTCCGTGGCAGCACACGTCACGATTGAAGAGTATGCGACTCACATAGCTGGGCTTTACGAATCCCTAAAAGGGACAGGTCGGATTAGTCTGTCCACGTCACATTCGGCGAAGATTATCCAGCCCGAGAACGCTGAGGCAGCGGCGCAGGTCCTGCGAGGACTTGGATTTCAGCGCGCTGGCGTGCGCCTGGGCTCAGCAATCAAGCAGATGGTTAACGCTGGTCTGGAAGCGAATCGACTTTTTATCGTATCTGACCGTGACCAGCATTCGTGGACAGACTTAAATTGGCGCTACCTGCTCGATGAGATGGACGTTGTTTATTATGAATTGGCCAGGGCATCCCAGACGAAATCTAATGTCTTCATCAATGATGCTCGTTTTCTGTCATCTCCTGCGCTTCTGACCATGGACTGGGATGTGGAAATCATGCGGCGCGGTAGTGAGGATGCGGCACAGGGGCGCCTCACGGCGACGTTTATGGGCCATGAGTTGGCGGCTGTGCCTTGGAAAATCGCTGCAGGCAAACAGCGGCTGAACGTGCGAATGTCCTGGCCGGCATCCACAGTTGCTGAGATTGATGTCTCTGCCGCAAGGGATGTGCCCTTAGTGTTTCGCCTGGAAACAGAGGGCGCTGATGCTTTGGCAGCGGATAATGCCTACCGTACTGAGATCAAAGGTATCAAACAAGAGGTGCTTTTGATTAGTGAGAGTGGCGGTGAGCGGCTACTGGAAGATCCAGCGGCTGAATTGTCGGTGTCTCTGGCCATTCAAGGTTTTAGCGTCCGTCGCTACGATTACTTAGGGGATAATTCGATAGACTTGAATGAGTTTCCCCTAATCATCGCAATGGGTGGACTTGGCAACGACCATTTTTGTCCTCGTGCCGTGTTAAGTGGGCGCCAGTCACGAAGGGCGCGTCGGAGCACTGAGGACGCGCGGCGTAACCACAGTCGACCATTACCTAAAGTTTGGCTGGCGCCGGCGCGTCTTGATGCAGATTATAAGCAGCTTTGTGAATGTTACGTGAGTTTGCAGATGGCTCCGGAAGGCGTCACGCCGGCTACTGATCTGTGCAGTCAGGTTGCGAGTCGTGAGCAATGGACTCAGGCGCTAAATGCGATGGGTGCCAAGCCGGTTGGAGGCAGCTTTGGCAATCAGAAGCAGGTCCTAGCCTATGCTCAGCGCAACCAAACATCGGGCTTAGAGGTCCTTAGCTTCACCGTGCCGCTCATGCCGCTTATGGCAACTGGGATAAATCATGCGGCTATGCCAATCATGATCAAAGAAGTTTTGACCTGGCAAGGTATCATAGCAGCCCAAGGGCCTCAGCAGGCTAATTGGCCTAGAGTAGATGATTATGCGACTAGTGCTTGGGAGACCAGTGGTCCGAAGGATTCGGATGTCCTGTCGCGAATCAGACTTAGTAACGTCCCGATCGGAGAAAGTTTGCTGACTGAGATAGATCCAGTGAATTTACCCCAGCGTTGGTCTGCCGAAAAGGACACTGTCGGTAAACAATTGCCAGCAAAAAAAGACCGAGAGGACCCATTGCCCTGGTTAAAATTGGCCGCATTAATCTGTTTGGGAGCTATGGGTTTAGAAGGGATGTGGACTGTAGGCGCGCGCGTCTTGCGGTTCATGAAACAGCGGCCACAAGTTGCATCGGTCTTGCTAGTCACCTTAATCGCCAGCACAAATGCGATCGGTGCAGTCGAAATTGCCTTGTTAGCTCCACGCGGCGGGCGAGCAAGTTTTGCTACTCTTGCCCGCGAAGTTTCGCAGCGTACTAGTATAGAGGTAGATGTGAAGCCAAATATCTATCCACAAGTATCACCCGAGGCCGCAGCAGAACCCTGGTTGTGGACCGATAACTTGCAGGCGATCACCACTAAGGCCGGCCTGTTGCAGCCGGAGCTAGCATTGTGGCTGAAGCGTGGTGGTCTTTTGATTCTAGAGTCGCCTTGGCAACCAGCCCAACTAGAGACCATGGTGTCGAGATTAGATCCAGGTGCTGGTGCATCCGGGGCCAACAGTTGGCGTCCTTTGCCACCGGATCATGAGCTTATGCGCAGCTTCTATTTGTTAGATGCTTTGCCGTCATGCAACGGTGAAATTTGGCGCGGTTATCAGTTTGATGGTCGCTTGGCGATTTTGGCGGTTCCTTATGGTTTCCTGGAAAGCTTGCGTGACCAAAGTGTGCCGATCACCTGTGCTAATCCACCGGATCAGGAACGCTCGGCACGAATATTTGTCAACATGATCATGGTTGCATTGGCGACGGATTATAAACGGGATCAGATACATTTACCCGAGATCTTAAAAAGACTGAGGTGAGCTTGGAACTGAGCTCGGAACTGATAAAAGACGTCCTAACTTGGCAGACCGCAATCGGGGCTGGGACCATCCTCATCTTGTGGATCGCATGGGCTCTGACCATTGGTAGTGGGCGTGCTACGATGGCGATTGTTTGTCGAATTGCCTGGCTAGCCCCTTTATTCCTCAGTTTTTTTCCTGCTACCGAGACTGAGCAATTACCGCGCACTCTGTCACTCAGGCCGGTTCATGTTTTAATCGACGACTCTGACAGTATGCGGCAAGCGCCAGATTCACCGGCTGATTCGCCATTGGCGCGGGCAGAGGTTATAGCCAAAGAGGTGGAAGGCGAGTGTGCCCGTCTCGGTTGTATACCGAAGTTTACGCGTTTGAGTGAACAAGATGACTCAACTCGGCAGGGTTACACTCCTCTAAGTAAAGTTTTCGATTCATGGATTTACCGTGTTGGTGCTGAGCCGTGGCTGCTCATTAGCGACGGTGGTGATTCCATGCCTATGCAGCGTTGGCCAAACAACCTACGGGGAGTAGGTGCTCCGGTTGCTAAGTCACAGACTCCGCGTGGCCTGATTGTTGGTGTGAAGCAGGAAAAACAAACAAATATTTGGATCAAAGATACCGACATTCAGCCGTTCGCCTTCGAGGATAAACCTCTGGTTTTTACCGTGAATTTGATGCGTTCGGCGCCAGATCTGACAGCTGAGCGCATTCAGCTGCAGGTGTTGAATGGTGATGTGTCGCTCGCAAATGTGAATGCTGAGTTTAGCAGTAAGAGTGAGCAAGCACAGGTAACTGTGACCTTACCGGCATTGCCGCGCGGCCAGCACCTGCTGACTGTCCGGGCGCTGCCGACACCGAATGAGGCCGCCCTCTGGGATAATACGGTTTACGTCCAGACGGAAGTGCTACCGAATACAGTGGGTGTGCTGCATTTGCTGGGGAGTCCTAGTTGGGATGGGCGCTTCTTGCGGCGTTATCTCAAAGCGGAGCCTAAATATGACCTAATCAGTTTTTTCATCTTGCGTGATCCTTGGGACACTCAAAACGTCAACGAAAGGGAATTGAGTCTGATCCCTTTTCCCGTCGAACGACTGTTTCGCGAGGAGCTATCGCATTTTCGTGTGGTGATTGTGCAGAATTTCACCCTGCTTCAATTTCTGCTACCGGAATACCAACGTAATTTAGTGAAATTTGTCCAGGATGGAGGTGGTCTTCTATTCGTTGGTGGGCCACGTGCGCTTACGGCTTCTGACCTGAGCAGTTCGCCTCTGCGAGACATTTTGCCCTTCGAAGTTAAAGAGGGTGAATACAGTCCTGGTCCTGCCGATTTTTCACCTTTTGGTGATGATTTCTTGGCCGCGACACCAACACCAGGCAACGATACTGGCCCTTCTTATGATCCAAATTTGGCTTTTCGCATTGAAATGGCTAAGCCAGAGCCCGCCAAGCGGGCGCTAGCCAATGTCTACGAGGACTGGGATGCCATCTCGGGGCCTTTGACCAGTTGGAAGAATGCGAAAGGTCTGCATCACATGGAGCGCGTGCAGCTTAAAACCGCAACAACGACAGTGCTGCTCAACGCTAAGGCAGATGGCAAGGATATACCGCTCGCTGTTGCATCCTACCCTGGCAAAGGGCGAGCACTGTGGATCTTCAGCGACGCGCTCTGGCGTCTTGGTCTGACGCCAAGTCCGACGACCTCTCGGCAAGTTTATAACCAATTTATGCAGGGTGCTATGACCTGGCTTATGCGCCAGGATTTGAGGCGACCGCTGGTTGCAACCAATTTTACCCTACGCGGTGGTCAGCGGGTCGGTGGTAGTTGGCGGGTGACGATACAGGGGCCCGCAGCCCGTTATTTTCAGCAGAGTCCGGATTGGCGGCTCACCGTCTGTGGTCACAAGATCTCCGCCGACGAATTGATCGCAACCAAGCACAGTGACGAGGAGTGGGAGATAGGGGGCGCTCTGCCGCAGGGACTTGCGAACAATCAGCGCTGCACTCTTGAAGTGGAGGGTGAGCATGCGGCCTTTGGTTCGGTTAAAGCTAGTGTCACGGCTGCCTTTCCCGAGATCTACAAGGATAAAGAGATCGGCGTGGCTCCGCAAAAATTAGAGGAACTAGCTAAGGTAACCGGAGCGGCTCTTAGTTTTCTGCCGTCGGGACCGGGTGAGTCTCTCCAGCAATGGCTGGCAGCAGCGACGGACAGCGACGGGGTAGTGCTGCCCAGCCGTTTCAAAACTTTGCGTAACTTTTACTGGATATTAGATACCTCCTGGGTATGGTTACTGCTTTTGGGGCTACCGCTGGAGGTAGTCATAAGGCGCTGGGATCAGATAGTCGGTGGCCCTCGTGTGGCCGCAGATTAGATTAGGCAGGTTGTGTTTATTGGGCTTACATTTGCCTCAAGATGAGGTTAGAAGAGCTCCCTGTGTCGAAGGGGATATGCGTTTGAGTGGCTACACCAGGTCAATGATGCTCTTTAGAAAGATGGCCAAGTTTATAGTCGTCTTGGCAGCGCTATGCTGCACTGTGGATGCTCAGGCTGCTGGTCGCAGGCGCTCGCGCAGAGCTTCGGCCCAGCTCTATAATCCGCAAGATTACCTGCGCGCCAAAAATCCGGTCGATGCCCAGGTGCACAGCGACCCGGTTGCTCAGCAGGTGCAGGGCCCGACGATTGGTCAGCTCACTGGGGTTACTTGTGATGCGGCTTTAGTACCGACTGCTCAGCAGCAGGCAGGGTTCGGTGATAAAACCTGCGCACCGGGGGATGCTCATTGTAGTAGCGCTGTTTATCGCGATTCAGTGGCCGGTGGCGGCCGAGCAAATATGCCAAGCGCCAGTGAACTTGCCGATCAACTACTAGGTCTGCTCCGCGACAACTGTCGACCACTCGGCAGTGAAAACAAGCGTGGATTTTCACCTGCAGTCGAGGTGAGCGTGGCGCCTTCAGCCGCAGCTGATGGTGCCGCGAGCACGAAAAGCCAAGTCTCAGCAGCTATCGGTGTCAACGGAACATTTTAAAATCTAAGAACGGTGTTACCTGACATCGATAGTTACTTTTTGGGACTGGCCACCACGTTTTAAATCGATATCAATGTGGTCGGCGCCCTTTAGCGACCTTAGTAGGGAAATCGATGCTGCGACGTTATTTAGCTCGCTGCCATTGATACTGGTGATGACATCGCCGTCTTGCAGACCGGCCTTAGAATAAATGCTGCCTTCGTCTATCTGAGTCATCCGGAATCCAGCGATGGTGCCATTCTCAAGATACGGTTCGGCTGTTGCTTGCATTAGTACTTTAGCCAAATCGTCTTTGACCATCTTATCTCGGTACAAGCCACTGACATTGATCTTGCCACCTTTGCGCTCAAATCCTTCTTCTTGGTAGCGATCAGCCGGTAAGTTCATTTTTTGATTCGCGGTAGTTTTGGCAGCACCCTCGTCCATGAATTTGCCGTGATAAACCAAATATCTTTGGCCGCTGCGATCAACGGCCTCGATGGAGTTTTCCGACACCGCGATTACTTTGTATTTATCCATGATAATGAAGTCTTTTTTGACGGCTTTGACCGCGCCCGACTCTTCTTTGATCAGAGCGACGTTATTAGCGCTGGTCTTTTGTACGATAGCGCCGACGATGGCGAACCCGAGCTCGGAGTCTTCCTTTTTAACGGCATCGTTGGCCCTGCTGACCGCGGTCAGCGAAAGACAAAGCGTAGCAAAGATGTATGTCCACTTAGTCATGATGTCCGTTGCACCTTGAGAGCCAAGAGGTACTCGCCTAGGTTCATCGGCAGGCCAGACCACAAGTTTAGGGACGGTTGGGATAAGTCGGTGGGCTAACTCGTGCCTCGTGCTAACATTAGGATATGGCGGCTAGTTTCCCGGGTCGGGTGACATTAGCCACTAAGCCCTCGGTTACACCAGGCACGCTCGGCGCGGGGTAGGCAATTCATGGTGGTTAAGCAAAAGCGGGTCCGCAAGATATTAACCAGTAAAATTAGGCAGTTGTACGACATCGTTGCTGATATTGACGGACTGCTGACCGAAATGGAGACGGATTTTTACCGTGTCTGTATTTTCGGATCGGCCCGAATTGGGCCAGATAGTTTGATTTATCGCCAGGTTGAGGCGTTGGCGGAAGCGCTGTCGCGCGTGGGCGTCGATATCGTCACTGGTGGCGGACCTGGTCTTATGGAGGCAGCCAACAAAGGTGCCAAGGCGGTGAGTGAGGGGGCATGGTCGATTGGTTTGCCGATCGAGTTGCCGTTTGAGTCTGATGCCAACTCGCATCTAGACGTGAAGAGTCAGCACCGACGATTTTCTAGCCGTCTGGATGAGTTCATGCGGATATCGCACGCAGTGGTCATCGTGCCTGGCGGTATCGGGACTCTGCTGGAGCTCTTCTATACTTGGCAGTTGATGCAGGTGAACCACATCAAGCAAAGGCCTTTGCTGCTTCTGGCTGATGACGATAGCTGGGAGACGTTATTAACTTGGTTGCGGGATCATCCCCTGCATAATCAGCTGATGTCGGAGCGAGATTTTGGCATGTTGAAAGTGGTCAAATCGGTGGACGAAGTGATGAAACATCTCGACGTCGATATTCAACGTTTTCGCGGCGAAAATCGTACCAAACCAAAGCATAAGAAAGTTGCCGAGACTCCGCCGGGTGATTAGAATGTGCGGAGTTTATTTGGTCCTCGGTGTCGATAATTTATCAAAGTGTAGGACGGATCTTGATATGGCAACTAAGACACAGCGAAAAGTCTCAGTTTCAAAGATATTTCAAACAGTCATTCACTGTGCCTTGATCAGCGCGAGCGGTATGGGCAAGCGCTGCCGCATGTCGGAGATTCGCTTCTTTGTCGATCTCTATGCCGGCTTTCTTTTTACTGGCAGCGCGAGAGAAGCAGTAGTCATTCAGTCCGTTCAGATCATGCGACTTTTGGAAGCGCTAGAAGCCGATGGCTTTGTCAGCATCGAAAAAGAGGGAGCTCAGACCTATTACGCAATCACCACGGCCTGTCACGTAAACTTGTTGAAAGAGATGCTGAGTACCGATCAGCGCCTACCGATGGAGGAGGTGATCTTCCTCAATTATTACATCACTACTTATCGTCGTTTGTTTTTCGTCGGAGGCCAAGAACTGCAAGAGGCTGATCGGAAATTGATCGGGGACTTAATGGAACCTGGTCGTTTTGTTGAGCGGCAAATAGCCCTTCTCGATGATAAAATTCATAAGATCGAGGCGCGCAAGACTGACTATGCCAAAATCCGTGCCTTCTTGGACCGAGAAGACGTGGCTAAACTTAGCATTACGGAAAAAATTCAGCAGCTGCCTCTAGGACCAAATATCCCTCAAACCTACAAGAAATCTCTCCGGGATGTGTTGGCGGAGTTGCCCGAACCTTTGCGCCAACGAGAGATAGAGCGGGGATTTGACCAACGCCTGCAGTATTTTTATGTGCCTTATTTACGGTCTTTGATCAACGAACGTGGGTTGCTCACCAGCCTGTTGCCGGATGCAGCTTAAGGGCACTATGGGGCACTATGGGGGCACTATGGGGTCAGTCCCCTCCGCTAACCTAAGGTAGAGTATGGGGTCAGTCCCCTCCGCTAGAGTATGGGAGTATGGGGAGTATGGGGTCAGTCCCCTCCGGTAACTTCTTGTGAGCATGGGGTCAGTCCCCTCCGGTAACCTCTTGATATTTTAATATCAGGAGGTTACCGGAGGGGACTGACCCCACACTTTATCGCGAAACAGTCTCTTGGTTTTCACCGCAAAGCACCTGAGGCCATGATAGTGAAGTGGCACCACAACAACCAATGATGGTCTCTGGATGGC